>Ga0055584_100000002_pt1 | contig 295557 bp, 213 predicted proteins | sample OSDHelmetaG_FD_58716 | JGI IMG/M metagenome (GOLD analysis project Ga0055584, IMG submission 58716) | Pelagic marine sediment microbial communities from the LTER site Helgoland, North Sea, for post-phytoplankton bloom and carbon turnover... | ecosystem: Environmental > Aquatic > Marine >... | reverse complement strand
TCAGATGGCGGCAACGAATCAGATGGCGGCAACGAATCAGACAGTGGCAACGAAATCAAACTGGCTTCTGAATGAAAACTTGAAAGTAGAAATCAACTGGCCATTTGCAGGGTCAGTTCTTCTTCGTTGAGTGAGACAATCGCAATTCCCAGTTTGTCAGCCAGATCGGCGACTTCCCGTTGATCAATCATAATGGTTTGATTGCTCTCGATTGCCAGAACGCGCCCCCCGGCTTCGTGCATTGTCTGCAGCGTTTTGATACCGACAGTGGGAACATCAAATCTGCGATCCTGTTGTGGTTTCGCGACTTTCACGACTGTAAAGCCACCTCGTTTACACAGCTCACCAGCACGTTGGATGGCACGGTCCGTACCCTCAATCGCTTCCACTGCAATCACGGCCTTATCGTTGATTACGATGCTTTGTCCGATATCCAGTTGTCCCATTTGCTTGGCGATATCCCATCCCATTTTGATATCTTCCCATTGGGATTGACTGGGGTGTCTTTTGGTAAGGAATCCATGTTTCACGAGAAGCTCCGGGCAATAGTCCAAGGCTGATTCAAAAATTAGATTGTCGCGTTCAAATTCTTTGATTACCGCAAGTAACAGGGTATCGTCTTTGTGATCTTTTGTGGCGTAGCGGTACCACATATGAAGAGTGCGAAGATCTGGTAATAACTTAAAAATTCGAAATGGGCTGAAGAGAACCGTTTTTTCAATTTTCCCCGCCATCACGATTCGATTGACATTTTCACGTTGAAATAGTTTGATGGCGCGGCCGATACGTGCCAGGGGAATCCAGTGGAACGTATCGCAGGCGTCGATCAGCTCTTCGTTCGCCATTCCAAAAATACCCAGGCAGCAGACAGAAAACCCTTGTTGCCGGGCTTGTTCGGCGAAGACGATGGGGAACCGACCCGCTCCGGCCAAAAGGCCCAACTGTGGTTTTGTTTGTCTATTTGAGGTTTGCAATTCTGTCATTGATTCATTCAGGACTTCATTGGATAAGATCGAATAAGGATCAGGTTCTAGGCTGCTTTATCTTCGGTCTGATTAGTGTTTTTTAATACTTCAAATTGCGCAGTCAGCTCTTTGATCTGTTTTTCCAGTTCCCGAAGTTGTTTTCTCATTTCAGGAACTTTTTTCATGGACATCACAGTTTTGATTTGCTCTTTTTCCGGTGCAGCGGGAGTTCCAATATGAACTTCGCCCGGAGGGATATCACGGTGAACGCCAGCGCGGGCTCCCAAAGTGGCTCGTTCTCCGACGTGAACGTGATCTGCAATTCCTACCTGACCCGCACAGCGAACATAGTCACCAGTTGTGATTGAACCTGCGAAGCCAACTTGTGAAGCAAATGCGTTGTGTTTTCCAATTTCACAGTTATGAGCAATCATCACCTGATTATCAATTTTGGATCCTTCTCCGATGATCGTGGCCCCGATCATGCCTCGATCAATCGTAGTACCCGCTCCGATTTCGACATCCTCTTCAATTTGCACGCTTCCCGTATGAGGGATTTTTATGAATCGACCCTTTTCGAATCGATAGCCGAAACCATCACAACCCAGAACGGCAGTCGCATGAATCAGCACACGATTGGCAATTTTTACATCTGGATATAAGACGGTATTTGCATGAATGGTGACGTCATCTCCAATCACACAGTCTTCACCAATGTAAACGCCGGGATAAATTCGGCAGTTGTTTCCAATTTGTACGCCGGGACAAATTGTGACCTGCGGATAGATGTGGCAGTTCTCGCCAATTTCAGCAGTGTCACTTATGTCTGCCTGGGTTGAGATTCCAATCTCAGGTAATGAGCGTGGAGGACGCAATTTCTGGAGTATTTTAATAAAAGCAGCTTGCGCATCGACAACGACGAGTGAGGCAAACGGTGCTTCGTCATAGTCTTTTTGGAATGACTCTTCCAGCCGTTGTTCTATGATGACGGCGCCAGCGCGGCTTGATTTCAGCCGTTTCAGATTCAGTTCATCTCCGACAAAGGTAATGTCATGGGGGCCTGCTTTGAGGACCGATTCCGCGCCATGTATTTCCAGTCTAAGGTTGCCTTTCGCGGGGCAATTCAGCTCTTCAGAGATCCATTCAATGGTCGTCGACATCAAGGAGTCCCTTCCTAAAGATGTACGTTTTGATTTGAATTGTGATATGGAGAGAGGGGTTACGGTCACACCATCGTGGTGATTTCTGCGATTCTGACCCCCTCTGATCCAGTGATAGGGCTGTTTTTTACCTGATAAAGCGAAAGTAACGCAAGAGCATTTTTAAAAGAGGCTCGGATCCAGTTTGGATCATTTATTTTGGTAAGTAGTAGTGGTCATTATAGTTAAACTTTGAAGCATGGGCGAGGACTGGATAGAATTGAGGAATGTCACTGGTGGCGAATAGCCGAAGAATTAGTTAGGATATGCTTTTCTGCTATTTTTATCCTTCAGACTCTAAAGAGTTGTGTTTTCTGCTTTTGCGTGTGTAATCAGGCTTACAACGAACTTTTAAAGATACATGGTATTTGCGATGTCGGTACGTGGAATTCGTGGTGCAACCACTGTCACTCAAGATGAATCGAGGGAAGTGCTGGCAGCAACCCGTGCGTTGCTGGAGCAGGTTCTGGAGGCAAATCGGATAGAGAACTTCGAAGATATTGTATCTGTGTTTTTTACGACGACTCCCGATTTAATTTCCGTATTTCCGGCTGAAGCGGCACGTGAACTCGGGATGAAATCGGTTCCATTGATTTGTGCATCAGAAATCGCGGTCAAGGGAGCCATGCCTCGCTGTATCCGCGTGATGCTCCACGTGAATACGGACCAAAAACAGTCTGAAGTGGTCCATGTCTATCTCAACGAAGCACAAAAGCTCCGCCCTGATGTTGCATCGGCTCAATAAGATTCAGCAGAGTTACCGAATCTTTTTTGACGGAGGGCTGGGTTGATCAGTGCCGATAATGGCATCTGTTTTCGTCCATTGCAGAAGTTCATCAGAATCTTCTTTTTCATTAATGGTGAATGGAGTCCCTCGTTCTTCGAGCGTATCTGTAAGATCATCAAGCGGATTTTTTAGAAATTCGGGAGGCAGGGAATTCTTAATTTCGTCCCAATGCCTGCGAACCAGATTGATATTTTCCGGTGGAACCTGAATCAAACGTTCTGCTCGGTTCACGCGTGCAATCCACATTGCTTCATGTAAAGTACGGTGCCGTTCTTCCAGTGAGAGCGATGAAAAGGGACGTTTCTCCAACTGGAGTTTCTGGATGATTTTGTTCCCTTTCTCGATGACCTCTTCCAGATTCTGATCTTTTCTTAACTGAGTCCGACTGGCTGCCAGTCCGAGAGCCAGAGTATAGCTGATAAATTGGTCCTTGGATATGTTTCTCCGCAGGAGTGCTTTTTTCAGTGTTCGGTTTCGAGTTCCGAAGTGATCGCTGATTCGTTGAATATCCCATTGTTGCGATAGATTGATTTGCTCACTATTCACAAGGTCTTCAATTGGTAACGAACGGATATGACTCCAGGTTGGTGCAGGGGCAAAAACTGATGGGAACGTCGGAGTTTTATTCTGTGGTAAAAGTTTAATGACTTTGAGATATTTTTTCAGTTCGGCTTCGGTCACCTTTTCATTGATCTGTTTAATTTCAGTATAGTCCAGCGAATTCTGGGAACACCCGACATGGAACAGGGACACCGTGCTCAACAGACAGCAACAGATCACAGGATTTATGAAAGAGGTCAAAATGCGTTTCATTCCGGTCATAGTGAAAATCCTAAAACTGACTGTCATGAATCAGAGCTTCAGGTTTTGGTTTATTTGAACATTCCACAATCAGTGGTGACACACGATATCAATATCGACTCATGCAATCACTGATGAATACACTCTCGCAAGATTTACGAATATCAGGATTATGATAAATGTGCGGGAGGTGATGAACTGAGAATCAAACGTGTCATGCGCGAATGAGACTGCTGCATCAGGGAGCGGCTACCCGGGAGGGAAATGAAAACCTGTGATTCTGTTTACCGTAGCAATACAGACAATGGCCTGAGACAAGAGGGCAATGATCCAGACTGACTGGAGTTTCAGAAAAGAGGCTGGGTTGGAAGAGTTGAGGGACGATTCCATCTGGATGATTTGCCAGTAGGGGACCGTCATCATCAGAAACCAGGGAAGGAAAATGATCCAGAGTCGTGCGGCTTCTCCCATATTTTTCCCAGAGAGCCAGAGCATTCCCAATACAATCACACAGGAGAGCAGCAGATTTTTCAATCCGGGATCAAATGGGCTTTCTTCCTGATGCTTGACGAATAATCTTCGGCTACAAAGTGATTTTATAACCAGCCACATGAGAGGTAATCCGAGAGCCAGGCTGATTTCAATTGGATTAACCAGCAACCATTTCCAGTAAGTGCGCGGGTACTGTAGATAAAATCCTGCATGGTTTTTCAAATTCAGGAACCAAACACTGATCAGGTTGATCTCAAAGATGACCCCCATCAAAGTTATGGGAATGACGAGTCCCAGCAATCCAAAAAATGCAGCTGAGAATAACTGTTTCCAGGCAGGTTCAGAGAGGTTCGTGTCAGATCGAAGCCGCCAAACTTCAAAAAGAGAAAATAAAACAGCAGACAACAGAACTGGCAGAAAGGCCAGTGTCAGGAACAGACCAGTCCAGAGCATGAAACCAGCCAGGAGATAGAGGGATTTTGAATTTCGCTTCCAGGCAACCACCCAGAGGTAGAAAAAAAGAATCGAAATGCTGGAATAGAGTGCATCCGATTTCGGTTGAAAAATTAATGCGGCTGGTATCAATGGCCAGAAAGCAGCGACTTGCCAACTGACTGTGCGCGATGAGAATTCTCGTGCCAACAAAAACAGAGGAGTCACCGTGAGTGCAGACAAGGTGACAGTGATGAGCGTTCCCAGCCAGAGAACGGCACTGTCGCGCGGTGTGAATGGGTTTTCCGATGCGGCAGTCAGATTCGCTATGATTTCGGTTGTCTCGTGAAACGAGGCTGGTTGCGAACTCAGCAGCCATGACTGTAGTGCAGGAAAATTTTTGCAGAGCTGGATCAGGTCCCAATAGAAAAGCGGAAGTCCAGGGGGGTGAGTACCAGCATGCAGTACGTCACCCTGTTTCATTTTTGCTTCATAACCGGCCAGGTACTGTTGTACGTCGGGAATACTTTTTTGTGCTTCCGTAAAATACCCTGAGGAACCTTCGTAATAGAGCACAAAAGGTGCTTTTGACAGTCTGTATTCCGCGGAGGGGGTGTCCTGCAGAAAGAGCGACCAGGTGATGCCCATCGCTGCCAAACTGAGAAGCCAGATTGATAATTCCCAGCGATGGCAGAACTTGATTCGTGAGAGACCAACCAGGATTACTAATAAATAGACAACGAATAAAATTCCTGAAACAATCCAACCGGGAATCATTTCCGGTCCCACAAAAGGGATACGCTGCCAGGTCCATTCTTCCGGAACACCCAGAGGAATCTGAGAAAACCAGAACAGGCCGATCGTAATTATGGCTGTGAGCAAGAAAGAGAATAGAGATCGTAATTGCATTGATCAGCCAGAATGAAAGCGGAAATGAAACAGCTTATGTGGGAAATTGCGGATGTTGCAGTTTCAAAAAAGAAACGTTTTATTCCATGAATAAAACAATACAGGTGATATTATCTTTGGAGCCTCCCTCTTGTGCCGCTTCCACAATTTTTTCTGCTGTCGTCTCCGGGTCGTCAAATTGTCCCAGAAGGTCCTGCAGTTTTTTATCCGGAATTCCATCGGTCACTCCGTCGGAGCAGAGGAGTATACGATCTTGAGCCACGGGGTCTAATTGTCGTGCTTGCGTTCCCGAGCCTCCATCTTTTGTTCCCAGGTATCGATAGAGTACATTTTTGTATCGATGTGTTTCGGCTTCCTCGGGCGTAATGGTCCCGGCGTCAACCAGAGCCTGAGTCAGAGAATGATCGGTGGTTAACTGGTGTAGTGAACTGTTTCGCAGCAGATAAACACGACTGTCTCCCACACCTCCGATGAAAAATTTATCTTGCACGTGCACAGCAAAAACGATGGTTGTTCCCATACTGCGACAGTTTGGGTCCAGCTCTCCAAATGCCATTATTTCCATATTAGCATGAGAGATAGCCTCGTCTATTGACTGAATGACCTGGTTCATTTCGTGATTATCAAAATCGATCAATTGATTCAATTTTTGGGGGATCAACTCAATGGCAAGCTGGCTGGCCTTTTCACCCGCGCTTTGTCCACCCATACCATCTGCAACCAGAAAGTATTTGCTGAGTGAATCAATGTAATAGTTGTCCTCATTATTTTCACGGAAATTTCCGGTAATGCTGACAGCGCCGTAACGAATTCCAATCATTAATAAGCCTGTTTTGTACTCGTTGATCATTCAAAATGAATTTGGTGTCTGGTGCTCTTCCTACCAGACTTTTGCTGAATTTCCTGGAATCATCATAGCACCTTTTGCCTTAGATGGAAATTTTAATCATGTCGTATCTGCTGGTTTTTTTATTAGCATAAATAGATTTCAGGGGCAAACGGTCTGAACAAGATCGCGAACACCCAGTGTGGTTGAGCAAATAAAGAGTTCTCCCGCCTCGAAGCCTGCACTCGTTCCAAGCAGGTTGTTCTGGCTTTCAACAAGTCGGAATACCCGTTTTTTCTCCGGGGGAAATTGCGATTTGTAAGCTCGAATGGATGCCATTTTTTGTTCCATTGTGTCTGAAATATCAACAACAAACTGCCCGCTTCCCTCCGGATAATTCAGCGAGCCAAATCCTAATGGATACCAGATTTGCTTCTGGATTGTGTGAGGATCTGTATTGCTGAAATGTTCATTCCACTTGGTCAATCGGGAATAAAAAACAGCAGCGTCGGTGATCTGCATGGCCTGCCAGTGATCAGGAGAGGCCATCGGAGTTTTTCCCGCTAAACCTAAAACGACCTTGGGGCGATAGCGGCGAAATTCTGTTGCTAATGCAACTCGGTTTTCAAAGCTGTCAAACAGCCGACGGTTGGTCAGTTCCAGTGTTTTGCGTACATGAACTCCCAGGATTTCTGCAGCCTGTTGTGCTTCTTGCAGTCTCGCTTCCGGTCCAGGACTTAACGGTGTTGGTTCACCATCGGTAAGGTCGATGATACCAACGCGATAACCTTGTAAGACGAGTTTTGCCAAAGTGCCACCGCAGGCAATTTCAACATCATCAGGGTGAGCACCAACGGCGATCACATCAAGTTGTTCCGGGAGTTCTTCATGCATTGTGTGTTCTCAAACGCGCTCTAAAATGAGTTTTATGAATTTGGTAAATATTGAATCAATCTACAGTCTTACAAGTATTACGGAGTCACTGCCATCCGAACTAGAGTAAAAAACCGTGTTTACCTTATGGCACTGGAAAGCAGAGAATTTCATTCTTTGTGCTTAACAGGCAATCGTCAACGATGGAAACTTGAATATCTTCAGAAACATAATAATCGTTGTAAATGTTTACGCGGACCCGAAAATGATTCGTTTTAGTATTGGAAGATAGAGAAAGAGAGCGATCTGGTTTCAGCTTTCAGCTATTTTATTCTCAATTTCAATAATGACTTTTCTGGTTTGTTCCGGAGTAGACACTTCGCGTAATTGCTCAGCAAAGTCGGGAAGCTGCATCATTCTGCCTAATCTGGCAAGAACTGAAAGGTGCGTTGGTGCATCAGAGCAGATCACCAGAAAAAAAATGTCTGTGAGTGTTCCCTTTGGTGCACCAAAGGGAATTCCGGAAAGTGTACGTCCATAAGCGATTAACGGTTCGCCGACGGCATCCGGAATAGGGCTTCTTGGATGGGGAATGGCCACACCGTTTTCAAACGCTGTGGGATAAGCGGCCTCGCGCTGTTGAACTGCAGTCAGGACGGTGGCAGGTTCCCAAATTTGCCAGGTTCTACCGGCGACTTCGATCAGGCTTTCCAGTACTGATCTTTTGGTGCGGGCATTAAGAGGAACTTCTATTAATGCTTCCGGCATCAAGTTGCTGATGAGATAGCTGGAATCATTTTGAGTGGGGGAATGGATTTGTTCGACGCGCTCCAGTTCAGAGGTTGTATAGCCGCGCATCTCCTGTTCCAGCCAGTGTGTAATTTCCGTCGGGTGGAATTGCCACTCGCCTTTTACTTTCCGCCCGGGGATTCGGCCTCGGTTCACCAGCTTTTCCAGTTCGCGGCGGTCTCTCCCTAGCTGCTTCGCTAAATCATTCAGGCTAAAAGATTCGTGAGCCATAGCCGGTTACCACGTTGGGGAAGAAGTCGAGGAATGTCAATTCATCTTGGGAGTGAAGTATCAGGCTGGAAACTGAAAAAATTGAATGTGCCAGCACTAATTCTTGATGACATACTAACCCAATTGTGAGTTTGTAATCAATCTTACCGGGCAAGTTATCACGCGAGAAGGATGAAATCAGATCAGGCAGGAGAATTCAGGTTCACTCAGTATTGAGAGGAAGCTTCTGTCTGACAGGCCAGGCGAAGTTGTGAGAGCAGATTTTGATAATCTGAATTCCAAACTCTTTCAGACCAGATTTCCAGTTCGAAAAAACCTTCGTAGCCGGCATTGTCAATCGCTTCAATGATCTCAAAACCGGGAAATGAATTCGGGAGAGTCCCACAAGATTCAAATTCTGAAATCTGTACGGCAGTAATCAGGGGTGCCATTTCCGAGAGTAAGTTGTGCCAGTTTTCTACGTTCTGGAGCTGAACGGGATTGACAGAGATTCCCACAGCCGGATGCTGACAGGCATCGATGAGTTCCAGAGTCGAATGGATCGAATTCAGAAAAGTCCAGTTCTGTGCGAGAGGGAATTCCATTGGTTTCAACGCGAGTTTCGTGCCATGGAAGGCGGCTGCGTCACCTAATGTATTGAGTGCATCGAGCGTTAAGTCCCGCGCGTGGTTAAGAGTATGTCCTGCGCGAGGGCCGCTTACGACTTGAACGGCAGCTGCATTCACCTGACCTGCGAATTTGATTAATTGAATCGCATCTGAAATCGCTTCATCGTAAGAATATTCGTTGTATCCGGTAAACCCGCCCGCCACAGAAATGGTCGAGACTTTGAGTCCTGAATCGATGACAAGTTCTACTGCCCGTGCAGGTTCGGTATCATAAATTTTTCGATTCCAGAGACCAATTGCTGGCGCACCCGCAGTGAGTAACCCGCGCAGACTTTCTATAAGCGACCAGTGATAGGTCGTGATCTGACTTAGTGAGATCCGATCAAAAAGAGGGAACGAAGTAGTGCCTCTCTGTGGATCTATAGTCGAGGTAGGAGTAGTAGAGAACGAATTGACTTTACGCTGTGAGAGAAGCTTTTTAGTCACTCGGTCACCTGCTGTCGTGAGAGGAGATCAGGTATATATTTTCAATTAGAAGTTCATGCTCTAATTGTCAATAACGATAAGTAATTCCCAGGCTTTTTAAAACTATCTGCATCAGATTGTGATTTGAGCCCGGGTCTTATGAATCAGAGTATCATAAGTAATCGCAAAAAAAATTCCATAGCAAAATGTAAAACATCTTTTGCTAATCCCCAATATTGCTTCTCAACCCAGAATGTCAACCGACATCGGTAAACGTTTTAAAGAGTTAAAAAAACTTTCTTTTCACTGTAGGGAGTCGTTCAGTTTTTGAAGAAAATAAATGTCGAGTAAACGAAGAACTGTGATGCGATGTGTGTCGCCTGCTCCAGAAAAATAGACAGGGTAAGTCTGTCTGGTTGTTGAAATGGGATTGCAATTCAATCGAATGGCGAACACATCATTACGTCTCTGATAAAAGTGAGAATTGCTTTGTTCGAAGAGGTATGTCTGGTCAGGGCGGGAAAAAGAATTAAGTGTTTTCCCACCCCGTCAATGACCAGCTGTTAGCTCGTGATTGAATGACTATACACTCCGTACGCATACCGTGCATTTGTGACTCAGATCATATTAGATCTGATAACACGGTTGGTACAGAACTTGAAATCACTCAGAGAAGCAGGCTATGTGGCGATGATTTGCGTGCCAGGGTCATCCGAAATGTTGACCCAGACATGTACATGAGGAGCACCACGATAGTGCCAGACAAATGCGGGTCCTTCGAGACGCCAGTTGTCCCAAACCTGATCATTACCAATATCACCAGACTGGTAAAAGGCAATGCGGCATTGGTCCAGGCCACCTTGTGTTTTGATGCATTTTCGAACTTCAGCTTGATCAGATGTTCGGAAGGGTTCAATTAACGAACTGAGAACTTTTTGCATCTCCTGTTTTTGGTCTTTGGTCATATCAGAAATCTGCAGGCCTCTGATTTGATCCGCAGATTTTCGGAAATGGATTTTAGTTTCTCGCGGTGCTTTGGGAATCATCGCAGTTTTGCGCTGTTTTCCATCGAGAATTTTGTAAACATGATTGGCTTTTAATGCCTGTTCCCAGAAAACATTTCCAGGATGATTGTGTTTTTCATTAAAACCATTCGCTGCATGTCCATAAAAAATCGGACCACCAAAGGCAAGGTGTTCAGCGCTGTCGCCATCGCAGCGAACTGTTGTGTGTCGTCCGGTCATTACAAATTGAAATTGATCGGTTCCGGGAGTTCCAAAAATGGCAATGGATTGGTCTTCACCATAACCGCCCTGGTCATCCTGAAGTTGTTTGCGGATTTTCTTATGCCAACTGGCGTCGAAGTGGCCAAAGAAAATGGCTTCAATCATTTCCTTCTGGTCTTTGGAAAAGAACTCACTGTTCACAATCGGTTCTGTAATATTCCAGTTGGCCCGAATGTGCTGGCGCAAAAGTCCGTGCTTATCTTTGTGGTCCCATTCAAAACAGACTTTTGATTTTTGCGCGGGTGAAAAACTTTCATAAAGTTTTTTGACAAGCGGCTCTGGTGCCGATGCGGGAGTTTTTGCAGTCTGTCCTGCTGAGAGAAGATTGGTAGAACCGAGAATTGGACTACTCGCCAGGGCGACTCCTACCGTTTTGACGAATTGACGCCGCGAAACTTGTGAAGAATCTGGAGTACTGGAGGGCGATGAAGAGAGCGAGTGAAATTCCATGAGAACACCAATCTTTGTAATGTGAATGAGGGGAGTTATGCCGGTTCCAAGAGAAATTAAGTTTATCAAGCAATCGACTTGGGCGTCAAACATAATCTTACAGGGATTCTGATCCCGTGCTTTGTATGAAATCTGACGCAGTTTCTGGTAAATGTTCAAGATTGACTCTGGTAACCGGTATCTGGTGGTGTTAGTCTGAACGAAGTGTCTTTGCGTGCAGTATTTGGCGTCCAGAGCATTTGTGAAATCTGGTGGAAGCTGATACGGCGATAATTGAATGTTGATGAGTCTGGGTTTAGAATGCTTGGTTCTCTTATCTACATTTCCATAACCAGTTTTTTTAACAGTCTAGTCGGGCCAAAAATAGCGTGCTCAATTTTCATCATTATAAATGGGGGAAGCGGAGACAGAAATCTGTCTGTTGGAAGCAAAATACAATGAGTAAACGATTTTCCTTGCTGCTTTTCATGGGGGGCATTTTATGCGCTCTGTCAGTCTCGGGCGTTTTATCCGTTGACGCACAGGAAGCAACTTCTCCGGTCAAGGCAAATCCGAGCGGAAAGTCAGCGAAAGTGACTGCAGCTCCGAAGTCAGTACCCGGACCAGAGAAATTATTAAACGGTGGCAATTTCTGGGACCATTGGGAATATTTCAGCGAAGAAAAAGATGCGAATATCAACCTCATCTGGAAAGTGGTTAGCGGAGGCAATAAACAACCCAGTACTTTGATTTGTTCCGGGAAACCCTATGGTTATATTCGGACCAAAAAGACATACGAAAATTTCCGATTCAGCATGGAGTGGATGTATCCCAACGATCCCAATGCGAATAGCGGAATTTTGCTTTTCACCACGGAGCCCGATAAAGTCTGGCCCAAAGCTTTTCAAGTCCAGTTACACCGTCCCGAAGCGGGTAAAGTGTTTCCGACACCAGGCAGCGGAGCCAAGTCTGCCAATACACTCTCTCCGGCAACCCCATTAAATTTACCTGTGGGTAAGTGGCATAAATGTGTCATCGTATGTCGGCAGGGGACCATTTCGGTCACGATCAATGGTGTTAAGTTAGGAGAAGTCAACGGTTGCAGTCCCAATAATGGGGCGATTGCAATACAGAGCGAAGGGTCTGAGATTCACTTTCGGAATCTGGTTGTTGAAATCCTGCCTCTCGAACCCAAAGCACCGCCCAAACCCAATGATTCCTGAATTCGAAACATTCTCGAATTCAGAGTTCACTTTCTGTATATTCATTACTTTTTGGGTTGGCGCAATACTAATGTCGGGCAGGGGGCATGTCTGAGAACACGTTCTGCGACTGATCCGAGTGCGAGTCTGGCGATGCCCGTATAACCATGCGAAGGTATGATGATCAGTTCGATTTCGTTGTCTTTCGCAAAATCTGCCAGTTTGATACCCGGATCACCGACCAGCGTTTCGAAAGCGACGCCCTCGATCTGATGTTTTACAAACTCTTCCTTTGCATATTCTAAGACATGCTCTGTTCGCTTTTCGTTTGTCAGCCCTCCGAACAGCACACCGGGAGATACCATGTCCAGAGGAACCATCACATGCACAACGGTTACTGATGCGGGATCCTCGGCAATTTGAATTGCCGTTTTGATAGCATTCAGAGAGGTTTCAGAAAAATCGGTAGGGACGAGAATTTTTTTCCCTTTGAAGTAGCCCATCGTGCAGAACTTTCATTTATGAGTGATGTCAATTAACAGCAGGCCACCTTAATTGTATGAAATCAAGACTGCCGTGAACAATGGTAATCTTTGTTCGTGCTACTTATTTAGTCTGGTTGTCGAATTCCCCGGACTTGTATTTCTTCCAGTAAATGTCGAGTTCTTTTTTAACCCGGTTTGAAAGTAAGAGTACGCCCAGGATATTAGGGAATGCCATTCCCAGAATCATGAGATCGCCAAAATTTAAGACGTTGGTTGCGGAAACAATCGAACCCAGAACAACAAATATCAGGAACAGGATACGATAGGAGAGCGAAACTTTTTTACTGTCACCGAGCAGGAACGCCCAGCAGCGTTCGCCGTAGTATGACCAGGAGATCATGGTTGAATATGCAAACAAGATTACGGAAACAGAGAGTACATACTGAAAGTAGGGGATCTGTGAACTCATGGCTTGTGAAGTGAGTGCTGCCCCCTGATCATTGGCGATCATATCCGCGTACTGGGGGTTGTTGTAGGCACCGGTAATGATCATCACGAGTGCCGTCATGGTACAGATTACGATGGTGTCGACAAAAGGGCCGAGTGAAGCCACGATCCCTTCCCGCACCGGATACTCTGTTTTAGCGGCTGAGTGGGCAATAGCTGCGGAACCCACCCCGGCTTCATTCGAAAAGGCAGCCCGTTTAAACCCAATGATCAAGACCCCGATAAAGCCGCCATACATGGCATCCGGGTTGAAGGCTCCCTCGATGATTTTTTCAAAACAAGCGGGTATTGCTTCGAGATTCATTACAATAATGGCCAGACAAGCCAGCACATAGATACCGCACATGAGAGGTACGATTTTCTCCGTAGTGCGTGCGATACTGCGAATGCCGCCAATAATGACGATGCCCACAAAAAATGCCATTAACAGTCCATAAACCCAGCTATAGTCCTCAAGGCCGGGGATGGTCACCGCGACCGCGTCCAGCGACTGTTTGACTTGAAATGCGTTTCCTCCAGCCAGTGAACCACCAATACATAAGACGGCAAAGAAAACGGCTAAAAACTTTCCCAGTCCGTTCATTGCCGGATTGGAACCAAACTCTTCTTTTAAGCCTTCTGATAGATAACACATTGGACCACCCATCACGCGTCCGTCAGGACTGATGCGGCGGTAAATTTGTGCCAGAGTACATTCGGCAAACTTGGATGTCATACCCAACAAGCCTGCCAGCATCATCCAGAACATGGCGCCTGGTCCCCCCGTTCCAATGGCAATGGCAACACCAGCGATATTACCCAGGCCGACGGTTGCAGAGAGCGCGGCGGTCAGAGCTTGAAAGTGGGTCACTTCTCCGGCATCGGTCGGGTTATCGTACTTTCCACGAACTAATAAAAGTGCATGTTTGAAAGCACGAATATTGATGAAATTCATGCGGAAGGTGAAATACGTGGCGCCGATGACCAGCCAGAGCACGGCCAAAGGAATTCCCTTCCCGTTTTGAAACTGATCTGATGTTATGGGAACTGGATAAAAGAAAATGCTGGCGACGACTTTATTGAACTTTCCGAAGAGCCCGTCGATTTTTAATTCGATGCGTTTGAAGCCCTGGGGCTCTGGCTCCGTTGTTTCTGCTTTCAGAGGGGCTTCGGCAGGTGTCGTTGCCGTTTGCTCGTCGGCCGCTGAAAGGTCAGTGGGGGTCAGCAGCAGGCAGGCCAGAAAGAGTATCAGTCCGGAATAAAGGATCGAAGTGAGGGGTCTGTATTGCCGGTCGAAATTCATAAAATTGGATTCCCATTCGCAAGTAACCGTTGCCAGAAATCAAAGATCAAATCAAATTCCACTCTATTTTGATTCAGGACTATTTGAAGCGGGGTATAACATGTCCGAATGTCGTTGAAATTGCGGTTTGATCGTTTTTCAGGGCCGGGTAAAGAGTGATCGTAGGTTCCTCTGTTTTCGATACTGCTATCATCGGTGCCAGAATCATTGTATGAGACTATCAAATAACAGTTTACGTTCCAAGGTGTTTCTTGCAAAAGCGAAGAAAAGTTATCATTATTTGAAATTGGATCTCAATTATTGATTTTTGACAATATTGGTTGTCAAAAATATAAGAACTGCCTAGGATGAATGTAAGTGAGGCCTGTTGCAGTTTGGATAGCTCAGACTGCTGAAGCCAGTATTATTTGATCCCCCTTTTTTAAACCAATTAGAAAACGATCTATGCGCGTCTCAATCGATGAAAATGATCGTAGTTTTTTGCTGGGGCTCAATCGTCTTAAGTCGGCAACGATTCATGAGATTTGTGAACAGGAGGGTGTGACGGCAACTGCCGTTCGTCAGCGTCTGGTCCGTTTACAAGGCCTGGACCTAATCGCGAGAACCCAGGTAAAAGAGGGTCGTGGACGGCCGCATTATTCTTATTCCGTGACCAGTTTAGGAATGAGACTGCTGGGTGATAATTATGCCGAGCTGGCGAATATCCTGTGGGAAGAACTCAAAGGCATCGATGATGAAGATTTGCGATGTCGGCTTGCAGCTCGAATCCAGACGGCATTGGTGCATCAGTATGGGAGAAGTGTGGATGCCCCCTCATTGCAAGGGCGGATGGAGCAGTTGAAAGAGGCCTTGCAAGAACGGGGATTTGTTGTCGAGATCGATCAAACAGGCCCGCTGCCTATTTTGCGGGAGCATAATTGCCCTTATCATAACATTGCCAGTGGGGATGCTTCTATCTGCGAGCTGGAGCAGCGTGTGTTTGAGCGGGTTTTGGGGACGAAAATGAATTTGTCAGAGTGTTGTCTGGATGGGCATCATTGTTGTGAGTTTGAAGCACAGGTCAACTAAACAGACCAGTTAAGTGGAATACGAAACCCTTTACATTTAATTATTGACGTTTCTGAATTCGTTCAGAATTCCGAATGACAGGATGAAATACGAAAAATGAGTTTGTTGAAAATTTCCGATTTACATGTATCAGTCAGCGACACACCGATCTTAAAAGGGGTCGACCTGGAAATAAAGCAGGGTGAGATCCACGCTTTAATGGGGCCCAATGGTTCTGGAAAAAGCACATTGGCATACGCGATGGCCGGTCACCCTGGTTACACAATCACCGGGGGAAAAATTGAGATCGACGGCACGAACATCATCGAGCTGGATCCCAACGAACGGGCTCGATTGGGACTTTTTCTGGCGTTTCAATATCCGGTAGTCATTCCCGGAGTCAAGGTTGCAGATTTTTTAAGACATGCGATGTCGAATGTCAGGAACCCCGATCGTAAAGAAGGGGAAAAGCTGATTCCGATGCGTGAATTCCGTAAAGAACTTCTAGGCCAAATGAACGAATTGGGCATGGATCCTGAAATGGCGCGACGTTATCTGAATGATGGCTTTTCAGGTGGCGAAAAGAAACGGATGGAAATTCTCCAGCTGGCCATGTTGAAACCAAAATTTGCAGTTCTGGATGAAACGGACAGTGGATTAGACAGCGATGCAGTGAAAGTAGTCAGCGAAGGCCTCAGTCGTTTATCTGGTCCGGAGATGGGAGTGTTGATAATTACTCACCATGAACGATTGTTGGAATTCAATCAACCTCAGTTTACGCATGTGATGTTGGCGGGCAGAATTGTTGAGACAGGCGATGCCAATTTGGCCGCGGAGCTTCACGAACACGGTTATTCCAATATCCGCGAACGTCATCCAGAAGCAGCGGCGGAAGAAGTTGTCGAAGCAGTTTAGAGTCAGGTTTGTTTCATCAGGTGATAAGAGCAGTTAAATAAATCACTCCTTTAAGAAAATTCTAAAACAATTAACAAAATGCATCTTCTGGTTGAGGTGTATTGTGAAATACAAAGTGGGAGAAATTGAAATGGCTACCAAGTTGGATACCAATTCTGAAAATGAGAATCCCGATATAGGCGATTACCAGTACGGATTTCACGATCCCACTGACAAATATGTGTTTAGCGGCAAACCAGGTTTGAACGCCGAGGTTGTTGCACAAATTTCAGAAATGAAAAATGAGCCAGCCTGGATGCGTGATTTTCGGTTAAAGTCGTTCGAAATTTTCGAGCAAAAGCCAACTCCTCAATGGGGCGGTAATCTGAATGATCTCAATTATCAGGATATCCATTATTTCGTCCGAGCTTCCGAAGGGCAGGAGCGAAGTTGGGAAGACGTGCCTGATGATATTCGCAAAACCTACGATCGTCTGGGAATTCCCGAAGCAGAGAAAAAATTTCTTGCAGGAGTCAAAGCCCAGTATGAATCCGAAGTGGTTTACGGCAGCTTGCAGGAAGATCTTGCTAAACAGGGCGTGCTGTTTACAGATACCGACTCTGCATTAAAAGACCATCCGGAACTGCTCAAAGAATATTTTGGGAAGATCATTCCCCCCGATGATAACAAGTATGCTGCCTTGAACTCGGCAGTCTGGTCGGGTGGCTCGTTTGTGTATGTGCCTCCTGGTGTGCATATTGAATTTCCTTTGCAGGCCTACTTCCGAATTAACTCAGAAAATATGGGTCAGTTTGAACGGACTCTGGTGATTGTTGATGAAGGGGCTTCCTGCCATTACGTTGAAGGTTGTACGGCTCCGACTTACAGTTCTAACAGTCTGCACTCTGCTGTTGTCGAGATCATCGTGAAAAAAGGCGGTCGGTTCCGTTATACCACGATTCAAAACTGGTCGAACAACGTTTACAACCTCGTCACGAAGCGGGCATTTGCATACGAAGATTCACTGATGGAGTGGGTGGATGGCAACTTGGGATCTCAGCTGACGATGAAGTATCCCGCGATATTCCTGATGGGCGAACGAGCTCGTGGTGAGACTCTCTCCATTGCATTTGCCGGTGAAGGTCAGCATCAGGATGCGGGCGCCAAAATGGTGCATTGTGCTCCCAACACATCGAGCCGCATTATCTCCAAAAGTATTTCAAAGGATGGGGGTCGAACGAGTTATCGTGGGCTGGTCAAAGTCGATCCTGGAGCGCACGGCTGCAAATCGAATGTGGTCTGCGATGCACTGTTGCTAGATCCAGAAAGTCGGAGCGATACGTATCCCTATATTGAGATCGATGAGAATGATGTTGCGATCGAACACGAAGCCAGCGTTTCCAAAATTGGAGAAGAACAGTTGTTTTATCTGATGAGTCGTGGGTTAAGCGAGGCAGAAGCTTCTTCCATGATTGTGACGGGCTTTATCGAGCCTTTGGTAAAAGAACTGCCGATGGAATACGCGGTTGAGATGAACCGACTGATCGAGTTACAGATGGAAGGTTCCATTGGTTAAAGCAGCCCATTGCTGCATGACTGAAAAATTTGTTTAAATTAAAACGAAGCAAGTGAAGGTATGCTGCCTTCGAACAGTTCCATTTATCAATTTACAAATAAGATGCTGAAGGCATAATAGATAATCGAATGAGTACTCCGTCAGTTAATACCTCTGCTGCAATCCCCGCTGGATTTGGTGAAGCAGCCTTTGAAGCGTTTTTATCAACCCGAGATGAACCCGAATGGGTGACTCAATCACGTCGAGATGCCTTTAAAAGCTATTGTGAGCTTTTGGAATCTGAGTTGGACCCGGAAGAATTTCGTCGTGTTGATCTGCGTGCTATGCGTCCCGATCGATTTCAATTAAACGCCGCTTCTGAACTCTCTCAAGATTCCGCAGACGGAAATGATACGGGAACGATACTCAAAGGTCAGGCAGAGTTTGCCGGGCATGTTACTCACATTGATGGCCAATTGGCTTCGAATGATTTATCAGCAGAGCTGGCGGCAAAAGGTGTGATCTTTGGTGATCTTGCCGTGGTTGTCAGAGATCACAGTGATTTGATCAAAAAACATTTCATGACGAAAGCAGTCGATAGCGAGACCGATCGATTTTCCGCCTGGCATGCAGCTTTCTGGACTGGTGGAACGGTTTTATATGTTCCTCGCAATGTTTCTGTTGAGGCGCCTTTGCATAGTCTGATTACTTTACAAGCAGAAAAAGCCGCGGATTTCAGTCATACGTTGATTATTCTTGAAGATGGCGCTTCCGCCACGTTACTGGAAGAAACGGTTTCCGCAACGACAGAAAATCTGGGTTTGCATGTTGGTGCGGTCGAATTAATTCTGGGCCAGGAAGCCCGACTCAGGTATGTCCAGTTGCAGAACTGGAATCAGAAAGCCTGGCATATCGCTCATCAAGCAGGACGTGTTGAGAATAACGGATTCCTGCAATGGACCGTCGGTGGGATTGGTGCCAAATTGGCGCACATTCATCAGGATGTAGTACTCGATGGTCGTGGTGCTGAAGCCGAGGTGAATGGAGTTACATTCTCAACAGAGAAACAGATTCATTCTTTCTATACACAGCAAGCCCACAATGCACCAGAGACACGATCCGATCTGTTATATAAACAGGTGTTGCGCGATCACAGTCGCGCCATTTGGAGGGGAATGATTCTAGTGGAAGCAGAAGGGCAGCAAACGAACGGATATCAGCGTAATGATTCCTTGATGCTGTCTCCGACCTGTCGTGTCGATGCGATTCCTGGATTGGAAATTGAAGCAGATGATGTCCGCTGCACACATGGAGCGACAGCAGGTCGTGTGGATGAAGAACAAATTTTCTACTGTATGTCACGGGGTATGTCTGAGTATGAGGCGATGCATATGATCGTGGAAGGTTTCTTTCAGACCGTATTTGACCGGATCCCAGTTGAGGTTGTGCGTGAGACCCTCAATCAGGCAATTATCAAAAAATTAGGATTTGGTCGGTAGATTTCAAATACCCACAGACAATTACCATGCAGATACCTGATTTTGAAGAAATCGCATCAGTCGATGAGTTTGACTTGGCTGATCGCATCGAAGTATTTCTGGAAGATACTCCTATCTTACTGATTCAGGTGAATGATCAATACTTTGCAATCGAAGATGTGTGTACTCATGACGGTCAGCCATTAACAGATGGCAGCATTGAAGAGGGCGAGATCGTTTGTCCGCGTCATGGTGCCCGCTTTGATATAAGTACAGGAAAAGCCCTGTGTTTGCCTGCCACAAAAGCGATTCAGACATTTGAAGTTGAAGTGCGAGGTCGTAAGATCTTTGCGCGTGCAAAAACAATAACAGACTAATAAGTCTTCGTTCCATCAAAATAATAGACTAATCAGTCTTCGTGCGATCACTCGAATTGAGAGTAGCGACACTTTAAAGAAAAGTGCTAGGAAAAAAATCATGTCAAATGAAAATGAAAATCAGCCCGAGGAAAATCGTGATGAAAAGGAAAAACAATCACCAGAATCTGCCTTCAAAGGAGTCGGGGGTGAAGATGCGTTGGTCGAAGCGCTGAAGCAGGTGATTGACCCGGAACTGAATATTAATATTGTTGATTTGGGACTGGTATATGGAGTCGAACGATCTGAGGAGAATAGTGCAAAAGTCAATGTTTCCATGACATTGACCAGTCCTGCCTGCCCTGTTGGTCCACAAATTATTCAGCAGGCGAAGATGGCTTTAGAACGCCTCGACGATGTGGATGAAGGCAATATCCAATTGACAATGACGCCTCCGTGGTCACCAGAGTGTATGACTGACGATGCACGCGATGAACTGGGAATATTTTAAGCTCCTGTTCGATTGATGAGGGCAGCGAATTACCTTATTTGAGATCTCCACTTCGGAGCATCTCCAGAAGCGCATAGTAGCGGGCGGGCTAACTCATTTTTTTGATTAAGAGTTCGCGAACGACTTTCGGATCTGCTCCTTTGATATCTCGCATGACCTGACCAATCAATGCGCCCACGGCTGCCTGTTTTCCGCTTTGAAAGTCTGCCACTGCTTTTTCATTTTTGTCGACAACAGCTTGAACGATTAAATCGAGTTCACCGGTATCAGAGACAAGTGCCAAGCCTTTTTCTTCAATGAGACTCTGAATCCGTTCGATACCGGGATCGTCTTCGGAGTTGCTCAGCAGCTCCATAAAAACAGTACGTGCGCTCTTAATGGTGATTTCAGCGGCATTCACTTTTTGTAGAAGCGCAGCGAGTACTTTGGGCTGGATTGGAAAATCTGCGATCTCGATTTCCCGATCTTTCAGTTCACGAAGGACATCCTGAGTCACCCAGTTGGCGGCCTGTTTACCATTTCCACAAGTTTCTGCCATGGTTTCAAAATAGTCAGCCACAGCCGGTCCCTGATCGATAATGACGGCTGCGTCGTAGACAGACAGTTGATAGGTTTCTTCAAAACGGGTGCGGCGCTCAGCCGGTCGTTCACAGAGTTCATTTGAAACGCGTTCGCGTTCGGCATCGGTCACTGTCACAGGCGCCAGGTCCGGGTCGGGGAAATAGCGATAGTCTGCAGCATCTTCTTTGCCCCGTTGTTCCAGGGTCACACCTCGATCAGCATCCCAGCCTCGAGTCTCTTTGGGAACGTCTTTCAAGCTCAGCCCTGTTTTCTGCCATTCTTTCCATTGGCGTTGTGCTTCAAATTCGATTGCCTGTTCTACGCCTCGAAAGCTGTTCAGGTTTTTGATTTCCACAATGGGTGTCGGTATGGTTTCGCCGTTTTGCTGATGCACGTGAAGATTCACATTCGCATCGCAGCGCAGGCTGCCTTCCTGCATATTGCAGTCGGAAACGTCTATGTATGTCAGCAATAGCTTTAATTCTTCCAGATAAGTCCGCGCTTCCTGTGCTGATCGTAAATCTGGCTCGGAAACAATTTCTATGAGCGGTGTTCCACAACGGTTCAGGTCCACCTTACTATCCTGTTTGCGGCCCGATTCATCATGGCTGTTCTTGCCGGCATCTTCTTCGAGGTGCGCGCGAATGATGCCAATTTTTTTCTTCTCGCGCGTTTCAGAATCAATCTCGATTTCCAGCCAGCCATTCTGACTCAGAGGCAGGTCAAATTGGCTGATTTGATATGCTTTGGGAAGGTCGGGATAGTAATATTGCTTTCGGTCCCACTTGGTAAACGCAGGAATTTCACAGTTGATAGCCAACCCCGTTTTCATTCCCAGGTGAAATGCTTCCCGATTCAACACGGGCAGCGCACCGGGCAGTCCCAGACAGACCGGGCAGGTTTGTGTGTTCGGGTGATCCGGGTTGAATTTCGTTGAACAACCACAGAAGAGTTTGGTTTTGGTCTGTAACTGCACGTGGACTTCAAGACCGATGATGAGCGTATAGTCCATTATCTCACACTACCCTTTATTTCAATATCCAAGATTCAATTCCAGTTCTGTTTGTCTGTGTTATTGCTGTCTGCTGATTTTATTGCGGACGCTTTAAGTGCCAATCGGTTTCACGTTCAAACATACGGGCGGCACGCAAGAGCCGTTCCTCTTCCAGTGGTGGTGCCAGCAGTTGTAGCCCAATGGGAAGATTGTTTTTACTCATCCCCGCGGGTATCGAAATGCCAGGAATACCGGAGAGGTTCGCGCTGGTTGTAAAAATATCAGCCAGATACATCGCCAGGGGGTCATCCACCAGTTCGCCGATCTTAAAGGCAGGCGTTGGTGTTACCGGGGAAGCGATGATATCCACGTTTTGAAAAGCCTGCTCAAAATCGTTACGAATCAGTCGTCTGACTTTGAGTGCTTTGAGGTAATAGGCATCGTAATAACCTGATGAAAGCGCGTATGTTCCCAGCATGATACGACGTTTGACTTCATCGCCGAATGCTTCCCCGCGGCTGGCGGCATACATGTCAATCATGTCTTTGTCTTTAAAACTTTGCGAACGGTAGCCGTAATGCACGCCATCATAACGTGCAAGATTACTTGAAGCTTCAGAGGGAGCAATGATGTAATAGGTGGCAACGCAATATTTCGCATGCGGTAAAGTCACGGGGACCAGTTCTGCTCCCAGCGATTTATAAACATCCAACGCCTGCAAGGTGGCTGCTTTCACGTCTTCGTGAAGTCCTTCCTCATGCAGATGTTCGATATAGCCGACTTTGAGATTTTGTAGTGGCTGTTCCAGATTGGATGTGAATTCGGGAACGTCTGCGTCAAGGCTGGTCGTATCGCGGTGATCTTTACCGGCAATCGTTTCCAGGATTAAAGCAGCATCTCTGACATCGCGGGCAAACGGGCCAATTTGATCAAGAGAGCTGGCGAACGCGATTAAACCGTATCGCGAAACGCGCCCGTAAGTAGGCTTCAATCCAACCACACTACAAAAACTGGCTGGTTGACGAATTGATCCACCGGTATCACTGCCGAGCGCAAGCGGAGAAAATCCAGCAGCGACTGCAGCCGCAGAGCCTCCACTTGATCCACCGGCTGCATGGGATGTGTTCCAGGGATTAGTGGTTGTTTTGAACGCAGAATTTTCAGTCGACGAGCCCATGGCGAATTCATCCTGATTCGTTTTGCCAATCAGAATCGCATCGGCTGCTTTGAGCTGTTCTACAACGTGTGCATCGTAAGGAGGGATATAATTCTCCAGCATTTTACTGGCACACGTGGTGGCTACACCTTCGGCACACATATTATCTTTGAGTGCCACGGGGATGCCCGCCAATTTTCCCAGTGGTTTTCCTGACTTCCGTTTCTGGTCTACTTCTCTGGCTTTTTCCAGAGCGGCTTCCTGTTGCACAGAAAGAAAGGCATTGATGCCAGCGTCGCGGCGGTTGATTTCTTCCAGGCAGGCTAACGTAATCTCTTCACTGCTGATTTCGCCTGAACTCATTTTCGCAAGCAGTTCGCTTGCTGTTGCGGAAGTGATGGACATGGAATGTCGAATCTCCATATAAGATTAAAAAGGCCCGGCTTGTCAGCAAGCCGGGCCTTGGATTATTGCTTTTTTGTGCTTAATGGTAAAGACGCCGGTCAGCTAGAGAATCGCGGGAACCAGGAAATAATTCCCATCTGTTTGAGGAGCATTTGACAGTGCTTTTTCTCGTGGAAGACTAGCCTGGAGCTGATCTTCACGAAAGACATTGGAAATCTCAATCGCATGTGCCATCGGCTCGATTGATTCGGTATCCAGCTCGTCCAGCATGGCGATGTATTTGAGCACAGACCCCATCTGTTTACCCAGAGTCTCCACTTCTGCTTCAGAAAGTTTCAACCGGGAAAGTGAAGCAACTTTAAGTACATCTGCTTCGGCGAGTGAATTGCTCATCGTGTTTCTACTTAAGAGCAGGATCCGTTTTATTTAGCAGGTAATGTAAACGGTTTTCTGGCAACAGCTTTAGTGATTTTTCCCGATCGAATACACTGAGTGCAAACGCGTTGTGTTTTTACGGTACCACCAGCCTGGACCCGGATTTTTTGCAGGTTCGGTTTGAACTGTCGTTTGGAAACTCCCGTTGTTTGTCGACCGTTACCGCCAAGGTATTTATATTTACCACGCTGGCGAACTCGGTTACCGATTACGGGCGTCTTACCACAGGCATCACACTTCTGACCCATTTGTAAACTCTTTGACTATCTAGTGGGTTCGAAAAAAATCAGCGTTTGCTGATCTGAATTGACGTAAACTGACCGCTGTATAAAGGATTCGGTCATTCAAGGAACCCAATAGTATATTTGCCCTGTCGTATAATGCAACCGAAGCCACTGACTTATCGTTTCCTGCTCATGGAAAAGATGAAAATAGTGTCGTCTTACTGATTCTCTGGGATTGAAAATTGTACTATTGGGGACACTTTTTGCAAAAATCAACCCTGAATGGATCGTCAGCCAATTGGTGAGGAAATTTATAAAGCATATTAGTGAAATGACTTATGTAAATTGATAGTAGAAGGTTTCCGAATTGGCATGCGAATCGCGTAGTACCTTTCAGTATGACCGGGAAATGGCTTGTGGACAAGCAATCTTGGACAAAAGTAAACCTGCTACGACATCTGAAAATAAGATTTAACGATAAAAGGAGTGACAACCATGTTGGTTTTGACACGGAAGTTGGCTGAGGGAATCTGTATTGGTGATGAAATTCTGGTGAAAGTGATCCGTACGGGAAAAGGTTCCGTCAAAATCGGTATTGATGCTTCGGATCATATGAGAATCACAAGGGAAGAAATATTTGAAGAGGAAAGCGAACCCGTCATGAAGGCGCAAGAAACACATCAGGAGGGAGGTCGACTTCCTGACATGGTGCCTCTTGGCACGCTTTCTATCGCTGATGCGGCGCGATTGGTTTGTTAAACAATTTATGATTTCTCGACCGGCTGCTGACAACTTGAATGCCCAGGGGGGGATTCTCAAATCAGATTGTTTGAGAACGGGCAGAACAATGAGGAGAAATAGAGTTCATCTTCCGAGTGGCAATCTCCGGAAGGAAAAAGTTCGATGCTAACAGATTCTGTGACAACCTGTCTGGCTTGTTTGGGGTAGTTCTCGTGAAGTGGCAGGCCAGGCGATGTTGTCGCAGATCTTTAGACAGAAAATGATCTTACCTTGATGATTTTCTGTGACGGCATTAATTACCGGGTGTTCAAATTTGATGGTCAGTGTGTACGTGGGGTAGGTTGACTGTCTTTTCCTGAACACCCGGTAATTTTATTTCCTGAAAGTTCCTTGAATGAAATCCTTTTTTTGATGGTAAAATGCATGCGACCTTGATCATGATGAGTTTATTGGTCAAGATCTAAACTGGCGTTAAGCGATCATGCACAGGATGTTCAAGATGAAAAACCTTCTGTATTTTCTACTGGCTTTAATTTTTCCGGTCTTCTGTCAAGCGGAAGAATATCAAGTCACGAAACCGCCTGCGGCATTGAAGCTACCTGCCGTTTATACCAAGTACGTGAGTGCCAGTGGTTATCCTGTGATTGCTTTCGAACGCGTGAATGATTATACGCTGAAAGAGGCTGCCTGGTTGATTGATAAGATGCTCCATCATCGACCTGATGTTCGCACAGCAATGATTGAGGGCGGCCCAGAAAAAATCAGGGAAAAAATCTGGGAAGATGTAAAAAAAACAAAATCAATCCGCTCAAAAGTCTAACTGAGCAGAAAGCAGACAAGTTCCATGCCAAAATGCGTTGATTATCTGGTACTGGGATTAGGCGGTATGGGCAGTAGTGCATTATACCATCTATCAAAGCGTGGTCTGAATGTGTTGGGCATGGAACAGTTTGGTGTTGCCCATGACCGGGGAAGTTCTCACGGCGATACGCGCATTATCCGTAAGGCTTATTTTGAACATCCGAATTATATCCCTTTATTACAACGCGCTTATGAATTGTGGCGCGAACTGGAACAGAAATCAGGAAAATCACTATTTAACCCTTGTGGCTTAATGGTGGCAGGTTCGCCAGACGGAGGAGTCATTCAAGGTGTGCATCAGGCTTCCCGGTTATATGATGTCGCCGTTGAAAATGTTTCCGCCGAGGATGTCACCGAGCGCTTTCCGGGGTTTCACATCCCCCAGGGTTTTGAAGTGACTTACGAACCCGAGGCCGGTTTTTTGTTCGTCGAAGAGTGTGTCCGAACTCAGATTGAGTGTGCTCTGTCGCAGGGAGCAGAGGTGAATCTGAATGAGAAAATTAATTCAGTTGTGATTCATGATCAATCAATCGAAGTCAGGACCGATACGCAGCACTATTCTGCCTCCGGTATGATCGTGACGGCTGGTGCGTGGAGCAGCACCTGTTTACCGGAACTCAATCTGCCTCTGGAAGTCGTCAGAAAGTTGCTGTTCTGGAATCGGGTGAAACAACCGGTTTACAATCTGGAATCGGGAAATGGGGGTTTCTTTTTTGATATGCCATACGGGGAGTTTTACGGTTTTCCATCGCTGGATGGCAAGACCGTCAAACTGGCTGAGCATACCGGAGGAGAAACCGTTATTGATCCTGGAAATTTAAATCGGGAATTGATGGCCGATGATGCCACGTCGATCTCCCGTTTTATCAAAGAAGTAATGCCAGAACTGGAGCCGATTTCAAAGAGACATGCCACCTGTATGTATACAAGAACGCCCGACGGGCATTTTATTGTAGATCAGCATCCTCGTAATCCTGCGGTGGTTTACGGGGCTGGATTTTCCGGGCACGGGTTTAAATTTGCTTCGGTCATCGGAGAAATTCTGGCTGAGCTGGTGACAGAGGGCACCACCACACATCCGATAGAGTTTCTTTCAGCAAAGCGATTTGCGGGCGACGGAACTTCAGTCAGTGGGAGTGGTGGGTAAGATGTGTCCCATTTTATCCCGTTTTGTCTGTAGATAGAACTCACGATCTTTATGTGGAGGTGCGACAATGGGTACCTGTTCCACGACTTCCAGATCAAATCCCGTATAAACATCTGAGTCGGTCTTTTTGGGATTGTTGGTCAGCAGACGTACTTTGGTCAGTCCGAGGTCTTTCAGGATCTGCACACCCACCGTGAAATCGCGCGTGTCAGCTTTAAACCCTAATTTAATGTTGGCTTCGACGGTGTCGTATCCCTGATCTTGCAGTACATAGGCTTTCAGTTTGGGAATCAGGCCGATACCACGTCCTTCCTGGGGAAGATAAACAACGGCTCCGACTTCTTCCTGGAAAATCGCCTGCATCGCCATGTGTAACTGATCTCCACAATCGCAGCGCAGAGATTCAAGCAAGTCGCCCGTGAAACAGGATGAATGCATGCGTATCAGCGGGGCTTCGACAGAAGAGAGATCTCCCCAGACCAATGCTACCGGTTGCTGGTTTTCATGTTCTACTGAATAACCGATGACTTGAGCGATTCCGTAATTCTTTGTGTTGATGGGAACTTCAACTTCGCGATGTACGAGTTTTTCGTTTATGTATCGATGGCGAATGACTTCGGCTGTGGAGATGATGGGGATGTTAAACTGTTCAGAAATTTCTCGCAGTTCGTCCGCATCTGCCATCCCGAATCCTTTTTGGCTGAGAATTTCGATGAGGACACCCACGGATTTCAGGCCGGCCATTTGAAGTAAATCACCGGTGGCTTCCGTATGGCCCGCACGACGGAGGATGCCTCCCTGTTTGGCGAGCAGGGGATGGATGTGACCTGGTCGTACAAAATCTGACGCTTGAGAATTTTCATCGCTTAACGCACGAATTGTGATAGCGCGACATTCGGCACTGACACCGCTGCCACTATCTTTGTGGTCAATGGGAATCAAAAATTGTGTTTTGTTGGGAGCAGTATTTTCTTCTGGTCCGACTATGGGTTTCAGTTCTAAACGTTCGGCAACTTCCTGGTTAAGTGAGACACACAGCTCACCGCCTCCGTGCCGCAAGAGAAATTGCACGATCTCTGGAGTGATTGCTTCGGCGGCAACGATAAAATCACCTTCGTTTTCCCGCTCGCTGGAATCCGTTACAATGACCGGTTTTCCGGCCCGCAATTGTTCTAAGATTTCTTGGATTTCAGTCGTGGGGTGATTCGTATTTGCAGGATCAGACATGGGTGTGTTTTGTAGCCGCCTGGAATGTAGGAAAAAAGCGAATTTTCAAAAAATTACCCGGAAGGTAAGTCTTGAAGCAAAATCTGTGCTAACTTTCATTCTATAGAAGAGACTTTGACTGGCAATCTAAGAAATCCTGTTTTTGAAAGAACCGGCTGATTCCCTTAAAAAATATGGAATAGAGCACTACATTCAAGGTGCGAATTCATTTTGAGTATCATACCGGTTTTTTCAATGTTTTGTTTCTTGACAGTTGTGATGGATATGAAAAAATGGGATTCTTGAACTAGGCGGATTTGATCTCGTCATTTCATTCAGATGAACAAAATGACATTCTTGGTCCAAGTGACTGGTTAAAACGTTGACAATTCAATAAACTTTGATACATTGAACAATTAGGGAAAGTCTGTTACGAAAGGGACTTGACCTGATCCACACAATTCAACCAACCAGTAAGTACTGATTGGTTAACTTGCCTAAAAAAGCTTCCCTAAATAAACCAACCGCGAAACTAGCGTTTTCAATTTCAATCATACTTTGAAAAGGTCTGCCTTTAATCACACAATACTGTTTGCAGTCAGACCTGAAGTAAAAACGAAACCAGTTGCACAGGAGTTGATGTATGGATTTCCGAATCAAAGGCTCTCGGATGCCCCAGATCCTTATTCTATGTGGAGTGCTGACTCTTTTTCTTGTTTCAAGCAACTGTGTAAGGCATGTGCTGGCAGCGCCGACTGCCAAGGTGCAGGTCGATTACAAATCGATTCAGATCGGACCGCATCCTGGTGAAAAAGCAATACTTCCGTTAAGAGGACCGGATTCACGACAACAGGTTATCGTCACCGGTGTCCTCGCAGATGGTAAATTGCATGACCTGACGCGGAACGTGACTTACAAGATTGCTCATCCAGAACTCGCTTCGATTTCTACTGATGGTTATCTCACGCCCCTTAAAGACGGGCAGACTACTTTAACGGTGACCGCCAAAAATGGTAAGACGGCTTCTATTCCCGTTGCCATTCAGGGAATTGCAACACAAGAGGCGATCAACTTTAAGAATCAGATCGTTCCGATCTTTACCAAGTTGACGTGTAACAGTGGTGGTTGTCATGGAAAAGCGAGTGGGCAGAATGGTTTTAAACTGTCGCTACTTGGTTTTTATCCTGAAGACGACTTTGAGTTCCTGGTCAAAGAAGGCCGGGGACGTCGCGTGTTTCCGACATCTCCTGCAGAGAGTCTGTTGTTGATGAAGGGCACCGGGGTAACACCCCACGGCGGTGGTAAACTTGTGAAACCGGATTCTTATGAGTACCGTCTGCTCTATCGCTGGATAGAACAGGGAATGCCTTACGGAAGTGAGAAAGACCGAAAAGTTGTTAAGATTGAATGTTTTCCTGCCACACGAACAATGGGCCAGGAAGTCGAACAACAGATCTCTGTGATTGCCACTTATTCTGATGACTCGACTGAAGATGTCACTCGTATGGCTTTGTTTGAAGCCAATGACACTGAAATGGCCGAAGTGAATAAGACCGGCCTGGTGAAAACATTGAACCTGTCGGGTGAAGTGGCCATCATGGCTCGCTATCAGGGACAGGTTTCTACCTTCCGATCAACAATTCCTCTGGGAATCAAAATTGCTTCACTGCCAAAATCTCGCAATGTGATCGATGAAACCGTTTTCAATAAACTGAAAGTGCTGGGGATTCCTCCTTCACCGATTTCTGACGATTCGACCTTCATGCGAAGAGTTTATATCGACATCACCGGAACCACTCCCAATGAAGAAGAGGTCAAGGCCTTTTTAGCTGATAAAGATGCAGCCAAACGGGATAAACTGATTGATCGTCTGATCGACAGCCCCGCTTATGCAGATTACTTTGCTAATAAGTGGAACATGGTTCTCCGTAACAAAAAACTGCAACCGATTGATATTGCAGGTACGAATGCCTTCTATCAATGGATCTGGAACAGCCTGTATGAGAATAAACCATACAACCAGTTTGTAGGTCAAATCCTTTCCGCGTCAGGTGAGTTCCGACAAAACCCCGCAGTGGTCTGGTATCGAGAAGTCAACACAGTTGAAGAGCAGGTAGAAGATACCGCTCAGCTATTTCTGGGATTGCGAATTCAATGTGCCCGTTGCCATCACCACCCCTTCGAGAAGTGGAGTCAGAACGACTATTATGGTCTGGCCGCTTTCTTCAGTCGTGTAGGAACGAAAGATCCGACTGCTGGTTCGATTGGGATGCGTGGTTTCCGGGACAAGAGAATTTTCCATAAAGAAGGTGTTGCCTCAGCTAAGAATATTCGATCGGGAGAAAATCTCAAACCAACGGCTCTGGGAATGCCACCGGTAGAATTAAGTCCGGAACGTGATCCCCGGGTTGCCCTCGTGCAATGGTTATCCCGTACTGATAATCCTTTCTTTGCGAAAGCTCTGGTCAATCGTTATTGGAAACACTTCTTCGGTCGAGGAATTGTGGAACCCGAAGATGATATGCGGGCGACGAATCCGCCTGCGAATCCGGAGCTTCTGGATGGTCTGGCCAAACACTTTGTTGAAAGCGGATTTGATTTGAAAGAACTGGTGCGTGCGATTTGTCGTTCCAATGCTTATCAGCTCAGTTCGCTGCCAAACGAGCATAACCTGAAGGATAAGCAGAATTTCTCACGTTATTATCCGAAGCGTCTCACTGCTGAAGTGCTGTATGATGTCTTTCATCAGGTCACCAATTCGACACAGCGTTTCTCTGGTCTACCCGCAGATACCAAAGCGGTTCAGATTACCGATGCCACTTCGGCTCCCTACTTTTTGAAAGTATTCGGGCAACCTCAGGCAGATACGGCCTGTGAGTGCGAACGATCACAAAGTGCGAACCTTGCTCAAAGTTTACATCTGCTGAACAGTAAAGAAGTTCAGGATAAAATTACGGGGGGAGCCAGCCGTGCGGCGATGCTTGCCAAAGATACCAAACGTTCAAACGAAGAAAAGGTAAAGGAACTTTACCGTTGGGTATATTCTCGTGCACCGCAAGATCAGGAAATGAAATTTGCCCTTTCCTATATCGAACGGCACAAAGAAAAACCTCAGGTTGCCTACGAAGATATTATCTGGGCACTGATTAATACCAAAGAATTCCTGTTCAACCACTAGTCTGTATCCAGGTTGATGGCATCGTCCCTCGAGCCATTTGGCTCGGGTAGATGAGTGTCGTTGCCGCGATGCGGAACATGGATGCAAACTGGAACTTAAAATCTGATAAAAGTCTCCGAAATTTAAGCTGACAGCTATTTTAGGTTTAGACAATGGTTGTCAGCTTTTTTACAATAAATGACAGATAGCTTGTAGCTCTCGGTTTTCTTGTTGAGAACCAGGGCTGACTCAGGCTCCCTCCTGAATTCCTCCCAACAACTTCCATCCAGAAAATTGGTAGCAGTACTATGGCGCATACGCGATTTTTTGATCAACGTCGTTATTTTGCGAAGGTTGTTTGTTTTCTCGTTGCAGGAATTAGTTCATTCTTTCTGACGGGCTTTACTATTGTTCGGGCACAGTTACCTCAAACTGCTGTGTACTCTGTTTCTCCGTCGGGAGGACAAAAAGGCCAAACGGTTGAAGTCCGAGTGACGAGTGGAAAAGATCTGGAAAAACTGGACGCATTGTCATTCAGTCATAGCGGGATTAAAGCGGTTCCCAAGATGCAGGAGCGCAATGGCAAAAAGACTCCTGTTGCAAATACATTTCTGGTAACGATCGACAAAGCAGTGCCCGTCGGTATTTATGATGTCAGAGCCCATGGCCTGTATGGTCTCAGTAACCCGCGGTCATTTGTAGTAGGGGATTTGCCGGAAATAGCAGAAAAGGAGCCGAACAATAAATCGGATCAGGCTACACCTGTGGCAATGGATTCTGTAGTGAATGCGAGCTTACAGGCAGCAACTGATGTGGATTACTATTCGTTCCCTGGCAAGAAAGGGGAAAAGGTTTCCATCGATTGTCGGGCCGCTCGCATTGATTCGCCACTGGTGGCGATTGTGGAGCTTTATGGTCCCGACAAAAAACGGTTGGCCAGCGAAAGAGATACGTTTCGCAACGACCCCTATTTGAATTACACATTGCCCGCAGATGGAACCTATCAGGTTAAAGTTCGCGACTTGACATACACGGGGGGCGTACAACATATCTATCGATTAGGTATCCACAAAAAACCGCACATTGAATTTGTGATGCCACCTTCCGGAACGCCGGGAACAACTGCAAATCATACATTATACGGCTACAACCTGCCGGGCGGAAAAACCTCAGACTGGAGTATTGGTGATGAACCGCTTCAAGAGGTGCAAGTTAAAATTGCAATCCCAGCCAAGCCAGCTACGTTACAGATGGGCGAACAGGGTTTTCCCCATGAAGTGAGTGCTGATGGATTTTCCTATGTATGGGAAACACCCACAGGCAGTTCGAATCCTATGACGATTTACTTTTCAGAAGGCAAAATCGTTCGGGATGAACAAAACGTGGAAGAGACACTTACTTTACCTGGAGAGTTTGTCGGTCAGTTTGAAGCAAAAAATGACGTTGATACTTTTCGGTTTGCAGGTAAGGCAAAACAGAAGTATTCGATTGAAGTTTTTGGTCAGCGAAATGGAATTGTGATGGACCCTGTCATTGTTGTCGATCAGGTCATCAAAGACAAAGCAGGAAAAGAAACGTTCAAACGGTTGGCCAATGTGGGGGCAACCAGCGTCTTTCCCGATTTGGGTGGAAAACTGTTTGATACTCGCACGGATGATCCCTACTACTTATTTACCGCTCCCGCTGATGGTGTATTTCGAGTAACACTGCGTGATCTACAATTTGAAACACGTGGAAATCCGCGCATGGTGTATCGTGCTGTAATTCGCCAGCCCACGCCAGATTTTCGTCTTGCTGCATTACCTCTGAATCCTCAAGCGGTAAAGACGGGAGGCGCACCTGCCGCGATTACACTGCGTAAAGGTGATTGTTTCAAAATTTCCGTAATGGCATTACGCCAGGATGGATTTAACGAAACGATAGATCTTTCAGTCAAAGGTTTACCAGCAGGAGTTTCCTGCAAAGCGGCCAGCATCGGTGTGGGTACGAATAACGCAGAGATGATTATTCAGGCCGATGAAACTGCGAAAAAATGGTCAGGCCAGATTGAAATTATCGGTCAGGCGACCGGAGCAGACTCCAAGAAGCTGGAACGCGTCGCTCGTGCTGCAACAGTATTACGGCCCGTTGCGGTTAATATTCGTGCAAATTCTCGTATTGCACGTTCTCTGGGGTTGTCGGTCATTGACGAAGTGGCCCCCTATCAGGTTGTGGCTAATGTGACTGAAATCAAAGTGAATCAGGGACGACAGATTCTGGTTCCCGTTAAAGTCATCAAGCGAACGGGATTTGATAATGCCGTTGCACTGGCCTGGAATGGGATCCCTAAAAACAGCAATATCACCATTCAGAATAAAACCATTGCGAAAGGCAAGCAGGACGAACTGTTTCAGTTATTTGTGAAAAACAATGCAAAACCTGGAGTCTATACTGCTTATCTACAGTCAACGGTTGATGTCTCTTACCGTCGTAATCCCGGTCAGGTGGACGAAGCCAAGGCAGCACAGACTGCGGTGACAAAAACATTGACCGATGCAAAAGCTGCTCTCGCTGCAGCAACGAAAAAACGGGATGCGATTGCCAAAGACAAGAAGAAAACAGCGGCGCAAAAGAAAACAGAACAGGCAAATGCCGTTAAGGCAGTGACAGCAGCGACCGCTGCAGTCAAATCAGCAGAGGCTGCCAAAAAAGCGGCAGACGCAAAGGTGGCTGCTGCAACGAAAGCGTCTGCAGCTAAGACCGTTAAGGTGTATGCACCTTCGACACCCTTAGTCATTCGAGTGAGTCCTGCACCGGTTACCATGACGTTAGCAGTGCCCGGTGGTGGTGCTCTGAAGAAGGGGGCAGCCATTGATGTGAAGGCGACCATCAAACGCGTCAATGGGTTTAAAGGACCGGTTGATTTGACGTTGCCTCTTCCTCCTGGAGTCAAAGGTGTCACAGCGGCGACTGTAAAGATTCCGGCAGACAAGACTGTTGGGACGATTCAGATTAAGGCTGGTGCTGACGCTACTGAAGGGGATTTAGCCAACTTGGTAGTTCAGGCGAAAGCCGATTTTCAGGGTGCAGCATTAGTTGATGCAGCGATTAAGTTGAAAGTCACAAAGTAGTACAAACGATTTAAAGTAAGTTCATTTAGAATAAAACACAGACAGTTGGTCGTATATTTCAACTGCTCAAACAGTGATAACAGAGGGGCATGTTATGCGGAACAGGTTTGCTAATTTTAGTGTAATGTTAGCTGCAGTTTTCATCGCAGGAAATTTTGCAGTAGCGGAAGAAAAACCGATCGTACCTGCGAAAATCGCATTAGGTCGGCCTGTCAGCTTCGAGAAAGATGTCTTTCCGATTCTGGATGCCAATTGTATCGCCTGCCATAACATCGCCAAAAAGGAAGGGGCACTTGTTCTGGAAAGTGTCGAAGCCCTGATCAAGGGTGGGGACAGTGGTGCTTCGGTTGTGCCTGGAAAGCCAGATGAAAGTTATCTCTATCAAGTGGCATCCCGCACTGAAGAAAGCTTTATGCCTCCATTGCCAAACAAAGTGGGTGCGAAAGCTCTGACTCCTCAACAGGTCGGAATTCTTCGCCAGTGGATTATTGAAGGTGCCAAATCCAGTGGAAAGTCTTCAGATTCCGGCGTTGCCTGGCAGTCATTACCACCCGGTTTGAACTCTATTTATAGTACAGCACTTTCTCCCTGGGCACGTTATGCCGCAGTGGGGCGGGCGAATCGAATCGCCGTTTATGATCTTGCTTCGGGAACCGAAGTGGCTAAGTTAAACGATCCTGCTCTTGTGAAATTACAAAAAGAGGGCAAACCGTTTTATCCACAAGGGGCCGCACATCGCGATTTTGTACATTCTCTGGCGTTCAATCCTGAAGGGACTTTGCTTGCTTCAGGCGGTTATCGGGTTGTCAAACTCTGGAAGAAGTCGTTGGGCAGTGTTGTTAAAAAGATGGATTTTCCGGCGGCAGTTACCAGTTTGACATTGAATGCAGACCGTAGTGTGCTGGCTGTAGTGACAGCCGATAATGGTGCATCACTGTGGAAATTGCCGGCAGGGCAGAAATTAGTAGATTTAAAAGGGCATACTGGTGTTATTAAGGGTCTGGCTTTTACACCGGATCGTACCAAAGTTGTGACTTCGTCTGCCGATCAGAGTTTGCGAGTTTGGAATGCCGCAGATGGAAAGCAAATTTCCACAATGAAAACCCCCGCAGTCATTAATGCTTTGACTGTGAGTAAAGATGGAACTCAGGTAGTCGCTGGCGGAGCAAATAACATTATTTATGTCTGGCCGATTACGATTCCTGCACCAAAGGCTGGCGAAAAAGCTCCTGCAATTCCAGCGGCACTGGTTGAGCTGAAAGGCCATGCCAAGCCGGTGACCTCTGTCAAGCTGGTCCTGCCCGCGGGAACACAGTTGGTTTCCGGAAGTGAAGATGGCACTGTTCGCGTCTGGGACTTGAAGGGCAAAAAACAGATTCGATCGATCAATCATGCTGCTCCCGTAACCGCCGTTGATATCAGTCCGGATGCCAAAACTCTGGTTTCGGTATCAGTGAATGGAACCGGAAAGATCTGGCAATTGAGTAACGGCAAGATGCTCAAGGAATTCCGTGGTGACTTGAGTAAAGAACGTCAAATGATTCTGGCCACGGAGTCACAGACGATTGCGAAACAAAAAGTAGCGTTAGGTGATGCAGCTGTGAAAGCTGCTGAAAAGAACGTGAAAGATCGTGAAGCAGAAGTGAAAAAACGAAATGATGAGCTGGCTGCTGCGAAAAAGGCATTGCCAGAAGCACAGAAGAAAGCGACCGATTATGCTCCGAAAGTGAAAGCCGCCAAAGATGCACTTGCTAAATTGCTGGCAGACCACAAAAAGAAGGGTGATGATGCCGTTGCGAAAGCCAATGCTGGAAAAGTGGCTGCAGATAAAGTGGTTGCTGCTGCAGACGCCAAGTTAAAGCAGGTGAATCAGGCAAATCAAACAGCCATAACCGCTGTCGAGAAAGAAGTGGCAACAGCGAAGGCCGCTTTGGATGCTGCCAATAAAGTCAAGCCAGATCCTGCTGATAAGACGGCTGCTAAAAAGAAGCAAGACGCGGTGGCGAAAGCAAAGGCAACCTTTGATGCCACCACGAAAAAGTTGGCAGCTGCTAAAACGAAAAAAACGAACGATGCAAAACTGGCGACAACTGCCATCACAAAAGCAAAACAGGCAGTTACTAAAGCAGTCGCTGCTGTGACAGCTGCGACGAAGTTAGCAGCCAAAAAGGCGAACACAGCAGCCGCTGATAAAGCAGTCGCTGCTGCGGAAGCGGAATCAAAGAAATTAACCGATGCGGCAACAGCGGCAGCGAAAAAGATTACGTCTTCCGAACGCTCTGTTAAAGTTGCTGGTACAACTCTGACAAAAATCAAAGGACAATTGGTAGAGCGAACCAAAGAGAAAGCGGCCCTGGATGCGGTTGCCAAGCAGGTAGACGTTGTCTTAGCAGAAGCGAAAAAACAGGCAGCCGTCTTGACTCCGATTAAAGCAGTGGCGTTCTCGGAAGATGGGAAGCAGGTTGTAACGGGTGATGACAGCCAGAAAGTACGTCTCTGGAATGTGACTACCGGCAAAGAACTGGATACGTTATCTGGTCATACGGCGGGTGTCTCATCAGTCGCTTATCTGTCAAAAACGGCTGTGGTTTCCGGTAGTGCAGATAAAACAGTGCTGATTCAAAGTCTGCAACCTGTCTGGTCGCTGATTGCCCAGTTAGGGGCTGATGCGAAAGATCCTGCAAAGGTAGGGGCATCACCAATTTCGAACCGGGCGCTTTGCCTGGATTTCAGTCCCGATGGTAAATTATTGGCGGTCGGAGGCGGAGATCCTTCACGTAGCGGCGAAATCCTGTTGTGGGATGTCGCGACGGGAAAAGTCGTTCGGAAATTTGATAGTCCTCATAGTGATACGGTTCTTGGTATCCGTTTCTCTCCTACCGGTAAATCATTACTGAGTGGTGCTGCTGATAAGTTTGTAAAAATCTTCGACGTAGCAACAGGTAAGTTTGTCAAATCGTTTGAAGGGCATACTCATCACGTTCTCGATGTCTCCTGGAAAGCGGATGAATCGACGATTGTCAGTTCAGGTGCAGATAACGTGATTAAAGTCTGGAACATTGAAACCGGCGAACAAAAACGAACGATCAAAGGATATTCCAAACAAGTGACCTCAATCAGTTTCATCGGACTGGGTGCTAATATTGTCAGTGGAGGCGGAGATAAAACCGTTCGCATGCATCTGACAACCAATGGTTCCAATTTTCGCAATCTGGCTGGTTCTACCGATTACGTTTATAGCGTAGCCGGCAGCCGAGATGAAGCAACTGTGATTGCCGGTGGTGAAGATGGAGTACTACGCGTTTGGGATGCCAAAACCGGTAAGTTGCTAAGCAGCTTTAATCCCCCTGCTGCACCGGCAGCCAATCAACAGGCAAAAGTCGGAAAATAAGTCTATTCGACCTTAAGATCAACTAATCATGTTCAAGTGACTCTGTAACATTTGCTGCAGAGTCACTTTTTTTGTGTTTTGTTTGTGAAAATCTCCCGGGTTTGATCACCTGATTGCACTGTACCGGTTGACTGATTATATTCGCTAAAGAATATAAATCTTGTCAGAACTCAACAGGAAACGCCAGATCATGTCCGAACAGCTCAGTGCACGTATTTTCGCAGAATTAGAGAGTCTGGTTCTGATTGACCCTCATACTCACATCAATCCCCATGCGGCCGCTTCTACGACGTTGGCAGATATCATGGGATATCATTACTACACAGAATTAGCACACTCTGCGGGCTTAGCAAAAGAGTTAATTGAAGAACCCGGCATCAGTCCTAAAGAAAAAGTCGGGCGTCTGGTGACTCAGTTGGGCGATTTGGACAATACCATCCAGGTCAGCTGGTTGCTTGATATCTGCAAAGAATTCTTTGGCTTTGAAGACGAAGCGATCACAGAATCCAACTGGGAGAAACTCTACGACACCGCTGCCGAAAAAATGGCGCAACCAGACTGGGAACAGCAAGTCTTAAAACAGAGTGGTCTCGAACAGGTTTTTTTGACAAATGATTTCGATGATCCTCTGGAAGGCTTTGATACGAATCTTTACATTCCCTGTCTGCGCACCGATGATCTGGTTTTTCATCTTTCCAAAAGTGAAACGCGGGAACGTCTGGCCAAATCAACTCAAATGGATATTGGATGTGCCAGCACGCTGAGAGAAGCAATCGGCAAATTATTTACTCATTTTACATCCAAAGGGGCGCGGGCCTGTGCCATTTCGTTGCCCCCTGATTTTTCTCCTGTTGCGGTAACTGCAGATCAGGCCGACTCGGTCGTGAGATCGCTTTACGCGGGATCAGAATTAAGTTGTGAAGAGTCGCGGACCGTCAGTCAATTTGTGTTCTGGACCCTGGCTGAATACTGTGCCGAACATCAACTTCCCTTTGATCTGATGATTGGCGTGAATCGTCGGGTGTATGAAGCGGGCGTGTATCAAGGGCAGGATCTGTATGATAAACGGACTTCTCTGATCCTCTACAAGGAATTGTTTAATGCATTTCCGAATGTCACTTTTCCTGTTTCGGTTTTAACGAGTACCAGTAATCAGGAACTTGTCAGCTACAGTTGGATCTTTCCGAATGTGGTCATCAATGGTCATTGGTGGTATTCCAATACTCCGGCATTTATCACATTCGATTGTAAAAGCCGTCTGGAAGCGGTGCCAAAAACGAAGCAAATTGGTTATTACAGCGATATGTACAAACTTGAGTTTGCCTTACCGAAGTTTCGTATGTATCGTCGTGTATTAGCGAACGTTTTGGCCACTGATTTTGTAATCAGCCGTAATTGGTCGGAAGAACGTGCGATTGAACTTGGAAAGCTGGTTTTGCGCGGGAATGTTGAGACGATTTTTGGTTGTTAATCATGAGACTCAATCTATTGAAGCGATTGCATCAGGGCCCGCTGAGCTTTAAAATATCATTCAATTCCAGTTTTAATCATCTCATCATCATTTCATAACAAGGGCATTTTAAATGGCTACGTTGGTCATGTTACAGGCGGGTCAGGCAGTCTCATATTCACTATCTGGCGAAGAGACAGTCATGGGTCGACATCCAGATTGTCAGATTCAGCTTGATTCCAACATGGTATCGCGCCGCCATGCGCATGTCGTTGGAGATGGTGATCAGTATTTCGTGGAAGATCTGGGGAGCGGTAATGGAACTTTTGTTAACGGTAAAAAGATCGAAGGCCGCACACTGCTGGCTCATGAGGATCGTCTGAAAGTAGGTCCGATTCTGTTTCGCTTTGAAGCCGATCAGGAGAAACAATCGAAGTCGAGTCCGGTGGCAGCAATGAAGGAGACCGGTTTTGACATCGGATTTTCTGAAGAAGAGGAGGATGACGGGTCGGCAACGATCATGGGGGCTGTTGCCGGAGGAGGGGGCTTTGGTGGTCTTGATGTACGTCCCGAATCCAAATTAAAAGCGATGATTGAAATCAGCCGCAGTCTTGCTGGAACAGTGGATCTGGAAAAACTCTTGCCACAAATTCTGACTTCGCTGTTTCATATTTTCCCCGCAGCCGACCGAGGTTGTATTTTACTCAAAGAAGAATCAAATGGGGAAATGGTTCCCCGTGCATATAAGCACCGTCGTGCAGGGGAAGATGCGACCGTCAAACTCAGCCGTACTATTGTGCGGAAAGTTCTCGAAGAAAAGTCTGGCATTTTATCTGCTGATGCAGCAAGTGATGCACAGTTTGACGCCAGTGAATCGATTTCCAATTTGTCAATTCGGTCCATGATGTGTGTACCGATGCTGGGGCTTTCTGAGGAACCGATTGGCGTTATCAATATTGATACTCAAAATCCAGTGCAGCAATTTCAGGAAGAAGATTTGGATTTATTGATGTCGGTTGCAGGCCAGGCTGCGCTTTCGTATGAAAGTGCGCGCTTGATGACTTCCTACATGGCAAAGCAGAAGCAGGACAATGAGATGGACATCGCCCGCGGGGTGCAGCAGGGCTTGTTACCCAGTTCGGTTCCTGAAGTGGATAACTATGAATTTTTTGCCTCATACGATTCAGCACAAGCCGTGGGTGGGGACTATTATGACATTTTCGAATTGCCGGAAGATAAAATAGGTCTTTCGTTTGGTGATGTTGCTGGCAAAGGAGTTCCCGGCGCCATGATCATGTCCCGGATGTCCAGTTGCGTTCAAAATACGATGCGGTTTGTGCATGAGGTCGGTCCTGCAGTTGAAGCGATCAACGATCACATGTGTGATAGTGCGGTTGAAGGACGATTTGTGACATATGTGCTGGCTATTCTAGATACTCGCAAGCACCATGTATCTCTGGTGAATGCAGGGCATATGTCTCCCATGATCTTAAAACCCGATGGTTCCATTGATGAATTTCCGGAAGAGAGTATCGGGATGCCAATTGGAGTGATGGAAGGTTTTCCCTACGAAGTTGTGGAGCGCGATTTGGCACCAGGCGAGATTGTGGTATTGTTTACCGATGGTGTTGATGAAGCGATGAATCCTGCAGGGGAATTGTATACGCTCGATCGGATGCGAGAATTTCTGAAAGCCAACCGTGAAAAAAATGCAGCCGAGTTAGGGCAGGCATTATTAGCAGATGTCAGGCGGCACGCTGATGGCCGTCCACAGAATGATGATATAACAATAATGACATTCGGGCGTGTTTCCTGAACTGATGTTTTTATTACTACCAACTTGATAGCCAAACCATGTCTGCCAGCCTGTTTTTACAAAATAATGGCGATACTTCCAGACTGGAAATCAAGGGGGAGCAGATTACGCTGGGCCGACATCCGGATTGTGATGTCTGCCTGAAATCCAATACGGTCTCTCGTTATCATGCGCGCATTATTGTTAACGAGGATGAGCAGTATCTACTGGAAGATCTCGGCAGTGGTAACGGGACTTTTATTAACAATCTACTTGTCAAAGACCCGGTCGAGTTGCTGTCAGGCGACCAAATATCGATCGGTCCTTTTCTCATGGAATTTTCCAGTGATTCTGAATTTGAAAAAAGTCAGAATGAAGGTCTGCTGACTTCGTATGGTTTCATTCCCTCTCTGAAAAATGTTTCACTCCGGCCTCCTGCCATTGATAAATCTACGATATTGAGGTCGTCTGAGCCTTCGGGAGAGATTGAGAGCTATCAGATTAAGCCGGAAATCAAATTGAAGGCGATTTTGAAAATCAGTCGTACGATAGCTTCCGCATCTGACTTGGATTCCATGGCCGAGAAGGTTCTGGAGGGTTTATTTCAAATTTTCCCTGCTGCAGATCGAGGCTGTATTTTATTGCGCGATCAAGAGAATCTACGATTTTTCCCGAAAGCGATCCGGCATCGACGCGATAATGATCACGAAGCGCTGCAGCTCAGTCGCACAGTCTTGAAAGCGGTGACCGATAATAAAACGGGTGTACTTTCAGCAGATGCCACCAATGATGAACGGTTTGAACATAGTGAATCGGTTTCTACATTAACGATCCGCTCGATCTTGTGTGCACCGATGCTGGGCATGGATGGTAGCGTGATTGGGATTATCAACCTGGACACACAAATTGCCGGCCAGATGTTTTCTGAGGACGATTTGGAACTTTTAATGGTGATAGCCGGTCAGACTGCACTATCGTATGAGAGTGCCCGATTGATGATCTCACATGTGGAAAAACAGCGCTACGATAATGAGATGGAGATCGCAGCTCGCGTGCAGAAAGGGCTTTTGCCTGCAAAAATACCTGAAATTGCGGGATATGATTTTTTTGTCTCTTATGAGGCGGCCCGGGCCGTGGGTGGGGATTATTACGATTTGATTAAGACAGATGAAAGTCTCATCTGGTTTGCTCTGGGGGATGTGGCTGGTAAAGGAGTTCCTGCTTCACTGGTGATGTCGCGTGTGTGCAGTGCAGTTCGCAGTACGGTGGAGTTTGTGACCGACGTGACTGATGCCGTGCATCGTATAAATCATCATATCGATGAATCGGCGCACGACGGGCGATTTATTACGTTCATTCTGGGACAGATTGACCTTACACAGAATCAGGTCTCCTTTGTCAACGCGGGTCATCTGGTTCCATTGCTCTTCGAGCCAGACGGCACATTAAGAGAGCTAACGGGCGATCATCCGAGCGTTCCTCTGGGAGTTATGGAAGATTATGACTATCAAACGATTCAGCATCAGTTTCAACCCGGCGAACGATTGATTCTGTTCACAGATGGAGTGACCGAGGCGATGAATGCAGAACGCGAACAGTTTGGCCTTGATCGATTGAAGGCAGCCATTCGTGAATCAAAGTCAGGATCCAGCATGCTGGGTACTTCGATCTTGCAAGCGGTCAAAACATTTGTGGGTCAAAATGAACAATATGATGATTTGACGTTGGTGATTATCGGTCGGGACCCGGCTTAAATGAAAAGTGAGACGCGAAGAATCCGCGTCTCACTCATTGATTTTAATGCTGAATCCAAATGTGGATTAAAGGGAAATATCGGTTGGTTCTGCGACTTTACGATATCCCATGCTGTGTAATACTTCCAGCACTTCGCTCCAGGTTGGGAACTGACGCCCGCTTCGCCTTTTGTAGTCATCCATGGCTTTCATGAAGTCCACTTCCGGCTCGCTATAGTCACGTTCGCACGTCGTTGGATCAATCTGACGTCGTCGCTCTACTTTTCGCTGATCGACAACTTCATGCTTTTCATGAATTGCTTCACTGGCGGAAGCAGTTCTTCGCTTTACACGTCGACGATCGACGACCAATTCTGTTGGGGGGTCAAGCTGTTTTACCATGTTTAATTTAAGCCTTTTTAGAGGGGAGAAAATTTGCCCGAATTAACTGATTAGTAAATACGCAGTGATAAGTATCAATATGAGAAAATCTAATATTGATCTGGGATGGTTATCCCTGTGTACCTCATTTCCGGTTGATGTTCTTTTTGAGAAGAATCGATCCGCAAAACCAAATTATTTCTGGCCTGGGAAAGAATAAGGAGCTAACCTACTCTATTAGTATTCCCACTAAAATGGGATTGGGCAGTCTGTTTAAAATAATTAACACTGATAAGTGCGATAGAGATTGCCGATTGAGTAGTCATCCCGGTTATGCCGATTATCGGGTAGGGATAAAGCGTCTGTGTTCAGAATTGTGTACAGAATCAAAGAATTTCATTTGGTGGGTTCCAGCGAACCCAGGCCCAGGATGACTCGGACCTGGGACTTCTGAAAACCGGCTGCAAAAAAGAACCCATCAAAGGATTGGAGCAGACTTTTCAATCCAGACAGTTTTTTCTGGCCTTTCTCCAGGTCTCCCCCCTGTCCCTTGGCGAATTGCTGAGCCAGAAAGTCAGAATTCTGATCGATGAAGGCTCGAATCGAGGTGATATTGAAGAAACAGAGCTGTTTTTCTTCTCGGAAAAAAGTTTCTTTCCATGTATGAAATACGGGAAGTGCGGCGAGGCTCTCTTCTGATTTCAAAGTGAAAAACTCTTTGATCAATTCGGGAGAACTGGCAAAAACAAGTTGTTGCTCGTTAATTCCGTAAGCAGGCTGATAAGGTCCCATCCCTTCGATCCAGCGCATTTTATATAGATCATGGTCTTCGCTCTTAAAGGTAGAAGGGTTGTCAATGTGCGCCTCCTCGGCGTTGTAATGGGTAATCATGCTGTTCATCAAATAATTAGCCACATTTTCAAGAGCAAAACGAGATCGCGATTTATTTGTTGCACCTGCTGGTAAATCGGATGTTGAGAGTTGTAGAGCCACAAGCCCATCAAAGGGAATTGAGTCAAAAGAGAGTTCTTTGCGTGGAACTGAATAAAACAGGATATGAGGACCTAGTGTTTTGGAGAGTTCTGTTACCGGATCGAGTCCTCCGAGCAGGCCGATACTGACGGCATGAATTTTCTGCCATTTCTCGGGATTCTTATCAGCATAGAAGTCAACGATTTTTCGTGTCAGCAAATGGACGTTGAGTTGTCCGGAGAGCACAGCCAGTGCATTTTTCGGAATCTGACTGAATTGATCTGGTGTCTCGGCAGGGACTCGTAAGACATTCAGTAAGGGTAGGTTGATCTCTTCAGAATTAAACAGGATCACCGCTTCCAGCGCTACCGTATTATTGAGATGTAGTCCGGCAGTTACTCCTCCTGTTTTATGCCACCAGTTGACAACGCCTTTCTCGATTTCGTTTTTTGGTAAGATGATGTGCTCGTCCCAGATTCGTGGATTCAAAAAGACGGAGCCTGTTATGTTTTTAGTCAAGACTGACTGAGCACGTTGATACATTTTCAGGTTGAACAGGCTCGATTGCTTTTCGCGAGACTGTTTTTTGAGATGTTGGTTCACATGCAGATCGATGGTCGATTGCAAAATCTGTTTATTTTCAGTAACAACCAGCGTTTGTTCCAGAAAGGAATAGTAGACCTGTGGTGCTGAATTATCAGCGGCTGATGCCTGGTGGCTGGCTATATAATAGGAGACATCCTGATATGAGGATGGTGTGACTTCAATTCCTGTTTTTTCGAACAAATTTTTAAACAGACTTCTGGTGTTATTCGTGTCTTTGACTCGGGTTAATAAAAGCAAGGATGGATTTTTTTGCGGGCCATTATTAAAAATAGCCAACCCCACGGATTCACCAAAGATCTGATTGAGTAAAGGGGGCAGGGGTTGCTGCGTTACCGCTTCGATATCGCGTAATCCCTGCTTGAGGTTTTTGACATCCTGACTCTCCAGCCATGACTTAAACACTTGCGTTTGCCGAAAGCGTTTAACCAGAGAGGAATCGAGAAATTGTTTCAAATGTGAATTCAGATCAGTGGCTTCCAAGTAGATCCCGGCTTGATCATCAACCAGTTGGGTTAGGGGCTGTGGAGTTCGCGGCGCTGCAGCGACTGCCGATGAAATGCCGACAGAAACCAAGAGTGCAGAAGCCAGAGTGATCGAGTGTAGAATTCGGTGTGTTAGCATCAGATTTGTTTTCAATCGATTTTGTTGTTTTATAAATTCCATACCTGGCGCACTCCTGGCAAGTCTTAAACAATTCGAAATGAGATATCGTATCTCATTCAGGAACGGAAACGAGTTAAATATTAGTGGATTCTTCAGGAACAGAATGAATGATAAAATTCCAGGCATGTCCAATCTGATCTTTCAGTGGTTGCATTTCTTTATTGATGTCATCTACCCAGTTCGATTCTTCTGACATGTTGTCTGTCGAACCGGGAGCAGCTTTCGCAACAGGCACCAGGTTCACGGCTTCTGTCATCGTGCCCGCGGTGCTTTGTGCCAGTCCCCAGGAGGCGGCTCTGGCATTTTGCAGTAACTGGTTCAATTTGTTATTGCTGGTCTTTGCTTGTGTTGAAAGTACAGGCTGAACGGGTTTCACGCTCTGGTTGACTATCATGGTATTTGGGGACGGCACTTCGGAGTGGTCAATCGAAACATTAATGGAAATCGCAACTAATAAAGCAGCCACGGTCAGGACGCTGGCATAAATCCAACGGGTGCTCGAACGTGACTTCCCGTTTTGTGGAGCGGAGATCTTCCCGGGTTTTGACAGAACCAGACTGGATTCCTGCGATTCAGCGAGTTGTGAAAAGACAGCCTCGACGAGGTCAACATCAGGCAGCGATTGTTTCCAGGCAGGCAATGTATGTTCCACGATCAGAAAGTCTTCCCAGGCTCTCTGATGATCTGGTGTTTGCGTTGCCAGATTTTCCAGTTTCGGGCGTTGATCGAAATTTTGTGTTTCGATCATGTTTTCAATTTCTGATTGGTAATCAACGAGATTCATGTCTGACCTCTGGTACAATTCCACGCTGTCTGAGTGTTGACGCTAGTTCCTGTCTCGACCGGTGTAACCATGTTTTGATGGTTCCCTCCGGTCGCTCCAGAACTTCTCCAATTTCCTGACAGCTCATTTGTTCCTGATGAAATAAAATAAAACACGTACGATGGTCTTCGCGTAACAGATTGATGGCATTCTGAAGTTCTTCGCCGAGATCTTGTAATTGTTCCGGCGATTGACAAACTGCCAATTCAGAAGCGAACTCTGCAGGAATTGGTCGTTTCGACCGTTTGCTCAGAAATGTTCTGCATCGATTGGCGGCGATGGTCAATAACCAGGGTTTTAAAGTGCGGGAAGTGTCCCATTGGTGAAGGCTGCGAAATGCGCGAACAAAAACTTCCTGTGCCACATCTTCGGCATCGTGGCGATGTCCTAACATTCGGTAACAGAGTCCAAAGATCGAACTTTGAAACCGTGCAACAAATGCGCGCATTTCTTCCGCATTACCTTCCAGGCAACTTCGGACTAACGCCGCATCTTCTTCATTCACGGAGAAATCCCGTTTTTAGTCATGTATTGCGGCCATCTCCAGCAGGCTTTCCTTTTCCTTCATTTTCAGAAAAGCACGCAATACTACAGAAATCGAAATCAAAACCTCAGGCCATTCTATTAAATATACCAATCCAACATGACATTGGTTTCAGCTGGTATCAAGAAATTTGATAATGGGCCAACACTGCGCACTAAAGTACAGTAATTCTGGGTTTTATAAACAGATCACAATATCAGAGCGCTTTTGCAGCAGGCTGGTAATACCTGCACCCGCAAACAAAACTAAGGCTGAAATGCGCTTCTTTCTGATATTCCAGACAGTCTCTATCATGATTCCAATAAAGAGACATCGCGTGTCGTGACAGTCTTCACTATTTAAAATACTCCGAGCAGTATCTGTGTGAGCCTGATAGTTCAATCAGGGGCGAGTATTCAAAATTTTACGCGCAATACTGACGAAATCACAGAAATGATTTCTGAAGTTTTAAACAAAGCTGCCGGTAGAGTGTTTCCAGTGATGTGGTAACACTTTACTATTTTTGAACGCATTCGCGTACCACAATGCGCGCCTGTTTAAAGGCGTGTTTGATTGTAAATGCCCGGGCTTCGAGTTGCTCTTCGGTGTAATATTTCCCGTGGTCACTTTCGGGCAGGCCTCCAAGTGACAAAGTCAGTGGCAGCAGGTCGAGAAACTCACGATAGCGTCGCTGGACATCAGAGCTGGCGTTGGCTGAATCATTCACTTAAAGAATCTCCCTCTATTCTTACAGCATCGTTTTCGAAATGAGATGGAATTTCAGGGGGAGTTTGGCTCATACCGACTGTAAATTGATACAAACGAAAAATCACCCTGTTTGATTTACTGTTAAGATTCTCCCAAACACAAATCAGAAAAGCAATGGGAACTCTCAAGAATGAAGCGACCGGGGCCAGGATTCGAAATTGTCATTTACCAGTCGATGTCTACCGGAATGCCTGTTGAAGATTGCTTTCAGGAGCCTGATGCGAAAGCAGTATGCGCAGGCTGTGAGAGGCATCTGGTTGAATTCCACATTGATTAATCGTTGTTTTTGACTCCGGTTTCTTCTGGAGGTGGTAAGGTCACCGGTGGTAAGTCGGGGACAACCGGGTTGTTCTCTCCACCTTGTTGCTGTTGTGGTGGCTGCTGCTGTGGATAGCCCTGTGGCGGCATCTGGTATTGCTGAGGATAAGAGGGCATCGGCTGCTGAGGGTAGCCTTGTTGTGGATAATATTGTGGCGGCATTGGATAGGGGTATGGCTGCCCTGGAGGCATCTGTTGCGGAGGGTAGGCCGCTTGTTGTTGCTGCATTGCCTGCTCGTAAGCTTGCTGGGCTTGAAGTTGCTGTTCGGCAGAGAGGATTTGTGTATCCCCTTCGTAAACATCCGGACTGGTAGGTGCGGATGGAGCAGCTGGTGTTGGGTCAGTTACAGCGGGAATGACCTGAGAGTCCTCAGAGGGATGTACGGGAATATCGAACACGGTATCTGACCCGGTAAGAATATCACTGCCTGCAGGAGCTGTGGCCGGTGTCTCGGGAGTCGCTTGTGCTTCCTCTTTATCGACAGTATGAGACATCAAAATTTCAAAATCGAGCTTACCTACCTGGATCTTATCAGAATGAGAGAGTTGGACTTCACCCTTGATTCTTTTTCCGTTAACCAGCGTACCATTCGTACTGCCAAAGTCACGTAATCGGACACTGTATTCATCGACAGTGAAGACACAATGGTGTCGACTTACCATATCGCTGTTAGGTCGCAGGTGACAATCTTCTTCCCTGCCGATTAAAAACTTTTTGCCTGTGATGGGGATTTGTTTTCCATCATGACGACCACCAATTACCTTCAACGAAAGCTGCAACATAAATCGTTCACTCCATAAGTTTCACACAGAACACGTCAAAAGAACTAGAACACCAGATGGCGAAATACTCTTGCCATCCTGTCTCCGGTGACTTGATTTCTAATTGTCAATTAATTGGAAGAAAAGAGAAGAAATGAAAAGATCCAAGAAACAGAAATGAGTGAAAAAATTTTCTCGTCATTGTTAGTGACAGAAGCAAATAACAATGCTTGTTTGGCCCGCATTGTGTGGTTTGGCTCACATCAAAGTAAGCAAAAATCCACTACTTTTCTGTAACACGAAAAATCAAAAATGTATTACACACCTAACGCTATCAGGCGGCTCGCGCTATGTCAATAAAGATAAATCATCCATCTGTCATGTAAATAATTTATTAATATGTAAAGATGTTTTACTTGATTTTAGTAACTCTTGATATCAGAACCAATAAGCTTCTTATTTCCGTGAAGTCCAGGCGGGCAGGGAATATTTTTCATTTTCGAGCTCGGTGGCCTGGGCGAATTCATCGTCAGTCAGGTTTCGAGACTGAAGAGGCAGGTCAATGGTCTGTGAGATGGCCTTTGAAAATTCCTCTGTCAGTGTTTCCAGAAAATTATCTTGATACAAGCTGGTTTTTCCGGTTTGATTTAAGAGCCCCGGAAAGTGGGGGGCATAGTCGGAAGTGAGTAGTAAAAGGCTGCCGTGCTGTACAACGGAACCCCTCCGTCGTCTTTGCGCACTTCCCAGAATTTTTTTCCCCTGATAGACAAGGTCCCGCTCATCACCTCTTCCGAAACAGAGAAATGGTTCTGTCTGAGAAGTGACCGAAGTGCCACGAAATTCGACGTTTAGACCCTGCTTCGAGAGGGCATCAATCAGTGGTTGATGAATGATGAGATAGAGGTCCGGTAAAGATCTGGAAAGGGGGTGGCATGCCGGAATCGCGAAGGAATATGTCAATTCATAATGGTGTAATATAGCCCCGCCTCCAGAGAGCCTGCGCACCCTGGGGAGGTCTTTCCATGTGTCATTTTGAACCTCAGTCTCATTGCTTTGAAAATAGCCCAGCGAAATTGTAGGTTCTTTCCAACGGTACCAGCGTAAGGTACAGATATCCTGTGAAACAGCTGACTCGAGCAACGCTTCATCAACGGCCATATTCCAGCTCCCCGTGAGAGGGGCGGGTTCAATGATCAGACGACAGTGATCCGGGATTGAAGAATGAGTCATGCCAGGAACCGAACTGTGAGGTGACACAGAAGAACGCGTTTTCCAATTGCCTATTGAGGCTCGCAGCACTGTAGAATCGGGTTGCGGGCCGCCACAACTTCATCAGGTCTGCTGATCTTAGTGCTATGCGGTGCGAGGTGCAGAAATTCCGGGTCTTCCTGAAGGATGTTTCGAATGGTTTCTGCGAACGCATCCAGGGTTTCTTTTGATTCTGTTTCCGTCGGTTCGATCATGATTGCTTCGGGAACGACCAGAGGAAAATAAACCGTTGGTGCATGAAAACCAAAATCGAGGAGACGTTTGGCAATATCCATAGCCGTAATGCCATTTTCCGATTTGCTTTTTGAAGCGGAGGCAACAAATTCATGCATGCAGAGGTCACCGTTGGGAACCGGCAGTACATCTTTTAAAATCGCCTTAAGGTAGTTTGCATTTAACACGGCATTTTCCGAGACGGCCTTTAAGCCTGCAGCGCCCAGTGTTCTGAGGTAGCAATAGCCTCTCACCAGAATTCCGATATTTCCGTAAAACGACCTGACACGTCCGATTGATTTAGGAGGAGTTTCCAGCGTAAATTCATTTTCTGCAGAATTTCGTTTGATGACCGGTCCGGGGAGAAAGTCAGCCAGGAACTCTCGCACGGCAATCGGGCCAGATCCTGGTCCGCCGGCACCATGTGGACCGGTAAAGGTTTTGTGAACGTTGTAGTGCATCATATCGCCTCCGAAATCACCGGGTCGGGTGAATCCGAGGATTGCGTTCATGTTGGCCCCGTCAATATAAACCAGTCCACCTGCATCGTGAACCATTTGTGCGATTTGCTTGATGTCTTTTTCAAACAGTCCCAGTGTATTCGGATTGGTCACCATAAAGACGGCGGTCTGGTCATCCAGATGCGCTTTGAGGTCATCCAGATCAACCAGTCCTTCTTTGCTGCTTGCCAGTTGCACACACTCGAATCCGGCAATCGCAGCGCTGGCGGGGTTTGTTCCGTGAGCACTGTTGGGGAACAATACTTTTGTTCTTTTTTCGCCACGGTCTTCGAAATATGCTTTTGCTGTGAGTAAAGCCGTGAATTCCCCTTGTGCGCCGGCTGCAGGTTGCAGAGAGACAGCAGGCAGACCTGAAATTTCCGCCAGCATTTCCTGAGTCTCATACAATAATTCGAGCATGCCTTGCAGACCGGACAGGTCTTGATAGGGGTGCAGATCAACAATACCCGGCAGGCTTGCCAACCGTTCATGACGTTTGGGATTGTATTTCATTGTGCAGCTTCCCAAAGGATAAAAATGGGTATCTACACACATGTTTAAAGTTGATAAATTGACGAAATGTCGAATGACGTCTGATTCGGTGACTTCGGGCAGTCCCGTTGGTTCCGTTGAGAGCGCTGATTTTGGGATGATTTCATCCAGCGGTTTTACAGGGACATCCGCAGCAGGAAACCGGGCACCGCGTCGGCCGTGATGCGAGAGTCCAAACAATGATTCGGTAGCCAATTGATTTCGCATGGTTATAGTGATTGCTTCACAATATCTTGAATAGGAATGTGTTAAAGAGTCAGATCAGTAGAGGTTATGCTTTCAGTGCTGTCACCAGACGGTCAATTTCTTCCCTTGTTCTCTGTTCGGTAATCGCAACAAGGACTCCCGTCTGGTCAGGAGCAGAGCCGTTCTGGAATTCAAACCGGGATAGTTCCGGTCCCAGATCAAAGCCCGCCTGACGCGCTTTTCGAAGCAGATAATCGGAGCCTTCAGAGCAGCTTACCACAAACTCTTTGAAGTAAGGTCGATCAGCGAATAAAAGATCAATGCCTTCGATTTGGGAAAGTTGTTCGGCTGCATAATGTGCTTTCTGGCAGGAAAGTTCAGCCACTTCACGAATGCCCTGTTTTCCGAGTAGAGCAAGATAAACGGCGGCACGGATCGCAATCAGCCCCTGATTACTGCAAATATTGCTGGTTGCTTTATCGCGTCGAATGTGTTGTTCGCGGGCTTGCAAATTGAGGACGTAACAGAGATTCCCGTTCCGGTCCACTGTCTGGCCAATCAGTCGTCCCGGCATTCTGCGAACAAACTTTTGACTACAGGAAAACAGGCCGAGATAGGGACCGCCAAACTGCAAAGGAGTTCCCAGTGATTGTCCTTCAGCGATGGCAATGTCTGCACCGTAATCGCCGGGACGCTTCAGGATGCCGAGGCTGATGGGGTCATAAGAAACAACAGACAGGGCACCATATTTGTGGGCAATTTCTGTCAGTTGCTCCGCCTCTTCGAGTGTTCCAAAAAAATTAGGATGCTGAATCACAAGGCAGGCTGTCTGATCATTCATCGCTGCTTCAACATCAGCCGGATCGGCAGTACCGTTAACACAGGGAACGACAACGACTTCACAGTTCAAGTGCGTCAAATACGTTTCGACCACCTGACGATATTCAGGATGGAGCGATCCCAGTAAGACGACACGATCATGTCGGTTGGTCACCCGCATTGCCATAAAGGCGGCTTCACTCACACAGGTGCCTCCTTCATACAGGCTGGCATTTGAAACGTCCATGCCCGTTAACTGGCAGATCAAGGATTGAAATTCAAAGAAGGTCTGCAAACTTCCCTGGCTGGCTTCTGCCTGATAGGGAGTATAAGCGGTGTAGAATTCTCCACGCCTTGCAATTTCATCAACGGCAGCAGGGATGAAGTGGTCATAGGCTCCTCCTCCCAGCATACAGACGCGAGAACCCGGTCCGACATTTTTTTCTGCCAGCTTGGAGACGTGAGCCTGTAATTCCATTTCCGTTAAGGCGGGAGGTATATCGAGGGGACGATTCAGGCGCAACTCAGAAGGGATTGTGGAAAATAAATCTTCCAGAGAGTCAACGCCGATGGCTTGCAGCATTTCCTGCTGCTGATCTGGTGTATTAAAAAGATAAGGCACGGTTCACTCAATACTAAAACGTGATTGTAATGACGTTGGTGATTCAACTGCTTCGATTATAGTCGTGGGAAACACGTTGGTACTCTCAAAAGTTCCTTTTCGGAATTATTAGAGTGGAAATCTCTTCCCGCTGGTCTACCACGGAGGCTGTTCTGTTAATGAACAACTGCATCTAAAATGGTCATTGATTAATGTGCTTCAGACTCGCAAAACTTACGATACTCGTCGGCATTCATAAATTGATCCAGTTCAGAAGTATTTGACATTTTCACTTTCGTGATCCAGCCACTTCCGAATGGGTCATCAGAGAGTGGTGATTGATCGTCAACAAGTGCGGAGTTCACTTCAGTGATTTCACCGCTGACGGGCGAATATAAATCGCTGACGGCCTTGACACTTTCCACTTCGCCAAAGACTTTGCCGGCTTCGCAGGTCGAACCGACTGTTGGAAGCTCAATGTAAACGAGATCAGTCAATTGATTGACAGCAAAGTCTGTAATGCCCACCGTAACGGTGTCGCCTTCAACATTGACCCATTCATGAGTTTTCGTAAATTTTAAGTTGCCTTGATCCATGTTTGCAAAACCCTTAGTTCTATTTCCCGACTCAAGAATCCAAAACAGCGCCCGTCTTGAGAAAAGAAGTCTCAAGTTCCCTGATAACTCTTCGTTGACGATACAGAGATTTGGTCCATTTGAAAAGGAATCTACGAGGGAAATTCAAGACTGTAGCCGTATATCTTTGAGAATCAGAAAATGAGATCTGCCGCCTCAGAAAGAGTCTCTCTTTCATGAGATTTTCGCGCCGTATTCTGCAATCTGGACGGGTGAAGAGGATGAATCTGCTTTCAATGGGATGGAATGCCTTAACCTATTGTGGCGGCATGTTTTCCTCTTCGACTTTATTCAGTTTTTCTAATCTTCTGGCGTGTCTGCCCCCTTCAAACTCTTCTTTCAACCAGATTTCAATCATCCGATTGACGAGTCGATCTCCGAGTAGATCGGCGGAAAGGCAGAGGACGTTCGAGTCATTATGCAGTCGGCTCATTTGCGCGGTAATGTCGTCGTGACAGGGGGTGGCCCGAACTCCCGAAAATTTGTTGGCGACAATGCACATTCCCATACCAGTGCCACAAATCAGGATGCCGCGGTCAATGGTACTGGTGCCGATGTCTTTCGCTACCTTGGATGCATAGTCCGGGTAGTCTACGCTTTCACCATCATCGGGGCCATAATCAAGTGCTTCATGTCCTAACTGACCTAATAGCGTGAGGATCTTAGCCTTGGTCGTAAACCCACGGTGATCACTGGCAACTGCAATTTTCATCGAAACTCTTTTATATTAATGTCGTGAGAGAAATCAAAACGGTTATGGTTCTGTTTTGATCATGAATGTTGTGTATTTTCTCTTATGATGAGAAGAGCGCACAATCAAATAATTTCAACTGGCAATCATCTCTGTCGAAGAGGCATTTGCACAATCTTCATATTACTAAAGAGTAATGGTTTACAACCTGTTTTAGCAAGCGTGCTTTTGCAGCAGATGTCGAATTTCTTGTTTGTAAAAAAGATCAATTAATCCGGGTAGGTGGGGTAAAAAGTATTGTTATTTCAATGTACGTTGATCTGAGAGACCAGTTGCCTTAAATACTTCTCAATTTCTTTTTTACAGTCGACATAGCATTGAAAGCCTCCACCAATCGGATCAGACACATCTTTTCCTTCGGGAGAAAGCAGTTTCACAGAATCTTCCAGATCGGGCCGTTCAGCTAGAATTGCAGCACGATGCCCTTGTGTCATAGTGTAGAGATGATCCGTCTGATCGAGAAGACGCTCTGTGAGTGGCTGGCTTTCATGACTTCGAATATCAATTCCCTGCTCAGCCAGTATAGTCACTCCTTCGGGGCTGGGTGGGGCTCCCGAGGCAGCTGCCAGCCCGGCAGATCCGACGATAAAGCCCTGATCGGTCAATTCATCTTCTTGGCAGCCTAGTTTGTCAGAGAGCAAATTGCGGAAAAGCCCTTCTGCCATAGGGCTACGACAGGTGTTACCTGTGCAGACAAACATGTAAATTTCACTGGTCAGTCTTTTGAGCGTGATTTCAGTGACGACACCTGGCTGCAGGATACTCCAATCATTGTTGGAAATGGAGACAATCGTAGACTGATCTCCAAAGCGTGAAGGGCCGTCATCAATCACTAATGCGACCTGATCTTTGAAATCTTCCATAATATCGTCGGCTGTCTGATATTTTGACTGTTCATTCAACAGGACCAAAGGTGAGGGGGAGAGCCTCATGATCTGAAAAATAATTTCATGCGCCGGTGCGCGCAGTCGAATTCGAGTTTCGGGACAGATTTGCGATTGTACTTCAGCAGGTAATTGTGAAAATAAGGTATCGGGACCCGGTCGTTCCAGATCCAGAATCACCGGTCCAGGCCAGCAGCGTTTTGACAGTTTGCGACCGATGGGAGGCATATTCGGTAGATAGTCGAACGCTTCATCAAAACCCTTTACACAAAGCACCAGTGGTTCTTCTGCTTTGGTCAGGGCTCGTAATTTCGTCATCGCCGAGGAGCTGAGTGACTGGCCTGCAATCACGTACGCCGTTGCGGTGGGAAATGCCACTAACTCACCTTTTGCCAGATATTGAACGGCAAGGTGAATTACATCCCGGATGTCGTCAGTTTGTTTTAGATTAATCCGTTCTGTCATGAACAATTTAAGCCTTAAGTTCCTCGCAGAATTTGTTGCCCTGAAGAAATTTTACTGCAAACTGCTAAGATATACGGGCATACAACGAATTACGATCAATGTAACACTGCTTAATTTATCTTGTTTCAAATAAATCTCGATATTATGGATCATAACCGGGCAATTTGCATTGATCAAGCTGCTGGAATATTCGACAAGCATAAGTTATTATGATTGGCATGTTTATGACACTTACAAAAAGAGTGTTCTTTGCTGATTTATCAGAAACAGAGAAATCAGAACGATTTTGCAGGAGGCGATCGTTAAGATGTTTTGATCAGGATTCAAAATCAATTTTTCCAGGTTTCATCAAGTATAGCAAACTATGGCACCCCTAAGTTCTCCTCAAAAACCCAACCCGAAACGGCTTCGTTTAAAAAAATCTCTTCGATCACTGATTGAATTTGGTGGTGGGGATGAAGTTGATCAGGACCAGTTCCAATCCACAACGCGTAAATTATACGATGGACCGGCGGGTGCTGTGCTTTATCTGGCGAGTAAATTATCGCTGCATGATCCTCTTGTTGGTCGGATAATTAAAACCCGCCGATTTGATGTGACCGAGTTTCGGAGCATATTGGATATTGGTTCGGGGGCCGGTCAAATTCTGGGCCATCTGTTACGAGAAACGCATCCTGAAGCACGTCTGGTTGCCTGTGATTTATCTCATCAGATGTTAAAACGCGCCAGGACCCGAATGGACAGCGCGCGTCCCAATTACCTTTCGGCTGATCTGACGATGCTGCCCTTTCAAGATGAGTCGTTTGATTGTGTGACATGCGGCTGGGTGTTGGAGTATGTGGCAGATCCGAAGCATGGGCTTTCAGAAATTTATCGAGTACTCCAGCCAGGAGGGAGTCTGTTTTTGCTGGCGACGGAAGACAAATTCTCTGGCATGCTAAACAGTCGCACCTGGAAATGCAGAACATATAATCGGGTTGAGTTGCAACAGGCGTTTGAAGAATCGGGTTTACCCTGGAAAGAGCAACACTGGTTTACGCCGATTCATCAATTTTTGAAGCTGGGTGGCATCATCGTCGAAGCCACTAAGCCGATGGAACCAAGTTCGAACTTGAGTCAATCTTCGTAACGGATCGGGCTCCAATCTTTCGCCAGCTGGCAGAGTGTCTCTAAGGTTTTGGGATTGGCACTGCAGGCAGTGATTCCCGGAAGCCGCAGCATATCAGCCCGTTCATCCAGCCAATGCTCATGAAAATTCACTGGTTTACCGTTATGAACCCAGACGGCATCTCCTCCCAGAATCCGCGCGATGTGTAATGAAACAGGGAAATCATAGACATTGGGAGTGTGGATGAGTGAGCCGCCAAAATCTCCAGTTGCCAGATGGTCATAGATACTGCCCGGCATTTCTTCGGGAGGAACTCCTTTGAGCCCGGTTTCTGTTACCAGTTTGGCATTAGATGTGTCTTTGTCTTGAAATCCGATGAGATAGATGCGTTTCGAATCGGGGCGTGTCTGGGGATTTATGTCGGGCATGGCATCCAGGACATCACGGGCAGGGCGGCTCTGATCGTCGAGTCCGCAGACGACGCGTTGATGCACGGCTTCGACCCAGGTTCCTTCAGCTCCTGTTTCCGGAATATATACCAGAGAATAATGCACGGTTTCACTGTCGCGCAGATGAACCATCACACAGTAACCGTCGGCCGTTTTATCTCGATACTGTTTTGTACCGTCAATGGGATCAATGGAAAGCACGTATGGTGCGTCTTCCGCAAAACGATTGAGGTCTCCGGTTTTCTCTTCCGCTTCGATACGACATTGCAAGAAGATTGGATCACGATCGCGAAGCGCTGCGACGATTAGTTCCTGGAGTGTCAGGTCCGCCAGAGTCAATGCATCGGTCAAAGCACTTCCCGATGTTTTATTCTCGACGGCAATATTAAAGTGTCGCAATCGTTTGGCAATGGCTCCCGACCAGCGAAGGATCTCGGGCAGATGAGTTTGCAGTGCTGTTAAGAGTGTGTTTAATTCCATGTTGATTTCTTTTGATTAATCTCAATCGTTAAAGTGGTTGTGAACTCACATTGTTTCGTTTCTGTTCCAGATATTCAATCACCAGCGAGGCGACATCCACTTTTGCCACAGATTGAAAGCCGCGCCAACCCGGCACTGCATTTACTTCGAGCAGATAATGGTCAGCAGGAGACTGAGAGGGAGAGAGCAGATCCACACCACCAAATTCGGTATGTGTCAACTCAGTAGCGCGCAGTGCCAGTTCGACTTCCCGATCAGTGGGTTGATAAGATTCCGCGTGTCCCTGACGTGAAAGATTGGTGCGAAAATCATTCTGTCCATGACGGCGGATGGCACCAATGACATTTCCGTTCAGAATCAGGATTCTGAGATCATAGCCGGGATGAGAAATATATTGCTGAAGATAGATGACCGCTTGCGTGCGTTCCAGCGTGCGAAACGAACGATAGGCCAGATCGGGATCGCTGATACGAAAAATACCACGTCCCTCAGAACCAAACAGTGGTTTGACCACGACATCGCCTCCCAGTTGCTCAAAATGCTGCATAGCCGCTTCGGAAGTTTCACAAATGGCAGTCGCCGGCACAGGTAATCCTGCTGCCGCCAGTCGTGATGTTGTCAGATACTTGTCGACTGCGCACTCGATTGATCGCGGGCCATTAAAGACAGTCACTCCCGAGTGTTCCAATTGAGCGAGAAGATCCATCCGAAAAATGACCTGCTCTAATGAGCCGGGGGGCATCGTGCGAATGATCAGGCAGTCAAACGGATTCAGTTTGATACCGTTGCTTTCCACGCCGTTCTGAAAAAACAGTTCTGACTGGTTTTCTGTTAACAGGGAACTCAGGTCGTGGAATTCCCTATTAATGGATTCATGTCCGCGGGCGCTGGCAGCCTGGCTGAGCTGCTTGCAGTACCAACTTGCCTGATTCCCCAGAATGGCGATCCGCACAAATTTTTTCCATTAACAAAAGTGCAAGCTGGAATTCAGAAACCAAAACTATTTTTCAACAGGCTGGTATTCATTTCACCGAACTGAAACACATTCCCTGTATCAAGGTTTTGAAAACTAATCACAGCAGGACTGAAGAAGCTGGGATCAATTTCATAGAAATCATGATTTGCTTCTTTGAAGACTTCGAGAAAGGGTTTACCGAAGCAGGCTGCAGAATTAGAGGGAATCGAAGGGCCAATTTCCAAAAGGGACTCATCATCGCCGGTGACCCACAGCGTAACCGCCCCTCCGTAGAGAATGGAATCATTGGTTCGCCCAATTCCGGACAGGCTGTCTTTGGCGACGGGAGCCAGTGGTGCCGTGCCATATCCTGCCTGGATTCGATGCACATCAAAGTCGCATTCGAACAGTTTATGCAAAGCCGTTTCAACAGAACGGGAGATAACCTGGATATTTCCCGCAATACTCGAAGTGGGAGCTACCAGCAGGATGATATTTTTCGGTTCGACTCCTGTGGCTTTGGAAATCATTTCAACAACATTCACACCGGGCAGGGAATCGGCTTCCAGAACACCGACAGTTTTTTCAGGCGACTCACCAAACGCCAGAATACGGTATAGATCTTCTTTTTCCGCTGCTGCCCGCATGGGACCTGACCCCATGGCAAAATAGTTATCGACATCAATTTTCCATCCCGCATACTGGCTGAGCAGGCAGGATTCGACGGCGTGATCGGTTTGAACCTGCAGGTAAGGGGTGGATTGGCCTTCCAGTGTTCCCGGAATGAGTTGTACATCAGCGAGATCGGACATACAGATTCGGGCCAGCATTAAACCTGCCTGAATTCCAGCGGGAGTTTCAATTCCACAATCAACGACGATGGCACCGTTTTCCAGCGCATGTGGAATGACTTTGAGTTCGCCTGCTTTTGACAGCAGACGTTCTGCCAGTTGGCATGCGCGATTGTTTAACACTCCGGTCATAATTATTTAATTCAATTCAGCAAGTTAAAAAAGGCGACAGATGCGCGGGACAGGTTACAGGCAACCTACTTCTTCCATGATGCCTCTGGTTCGTTCAATCAGTTCGGGTGTGCAGGCCGGGAAGGGATGAAAGAGGGTGTCGTGTTCAATGACACCGCGTAAGTGCAGGGCGGTTTTCATGACTCCAATGACATAGCCGACTTTGATTGTGCCATCGGGGCAGACAAAGACTTCAAACAAGCGGACGATGGCTTCCTGCAGTTGAACTGCTTCCTGATGGTTGCCGGCAGACACTGCTTCATAAAGTTGGACAAATATTTCCGGAGCGACATTGGCAAGTCCGGGAACGGTACCATCGGCGCCTGCCATCATGACTGCATGCACCAGCATTTCGGCTCCGGTAAACAGTTTCATTCCTTCTGGTTTACTGGAGACCAGACGATGGAAGCTGACGGCATCGCCGCTGGAGTCTTTGACTCCGATAATGGTGCCTTCTTTCCCCAAGGTCATCAGGGTGTCCATTTCCATTTTTACTTTGGTCATTACCGGGATATCGTAGGCAAATATCGGAATATCCACTGATTCTCGAATCGTACGATAGTGAACCAGCATGTCCTGCTGGCCTGCGGGATAATAGAAAGGGGGGCAGACCACGATGGCATCGGCGCCTTGTGCTTTGGCGACTCTGGCCTGTTCAATAATTTGTTCGGTTCCCGGGGCGATCACTCCTGCCAGCAGGGGGACTTTTCCGTCAATGACTTTGACTGCGATATCTGTCGCTGCTTGCCGATCGTCATCGCATAAAAGAGGTCCTTCTCCCGATGTTCCAAATAAAAAGATTCCATGTGCGCCTTGTTTCAGCATGAATTGGTAAACCGATTCAGCCGAGGCGTGATCCAGCCTGCGTTCGGGCGTCAGAGGAGTAATCACCGGAGGGAGAACACCCTTAAGTTGTTCGGAAAGGTCGATGGTCATTTATCAGCTACCAGAGTTCAGATTAGAAAAAGCAATGATCTGCCGTCATTTCAATGTTTGAGCCAGTTTATGTCAGGCACTATTTTATACCAAACTCGAATACAGGATGCGATGATTCAGAGGTTTTGAGTACAGGAATCGGGCAGGCCTGTACGATGGGATGTCAATCTTGATCCAATGATGCGTTTTGGAGGGATTTTACGGAATGTATAGAATGACCGGGAATCGAAGCTTACGGACAATCCTTAAAGGAGTGGGGTTTAGATCGATATTAAGAGAAATCCCGTCGCGGGACCGGAAAAAAACTGGAGAAGGGGCTCACCAGCTGGATATAATTAATAGACATGAGCAACCTGCAAAAGATGACAATCTGTCTGGAGCACCAGTCTGTTGAAGATCAGGCCACCCCGTTTGGGATGGTTTGTCCTCAATGTAAGCACAGGCTCTATACGAATCCTCCTGAAGGCAACCTGATGAGTTTCTGGGAAAGCCAACCTGTGGCTTATAGTCTCAAACGTGAGCCCTGTTTCGCTTACACGCTGAGGTGGGAAGACTTTCGTATTCGCTCGATCCATCTGCCCGAGGACGATCTGGTTACCCAGGAATCGCCCGAGATAGAATCCCATTCCTGATCTCTGCTGAATGGCATCGCTGAAAAATGAGATTCAGCGTGTTATGAAATCGCCAGTGCTTCGTCTTTCAGGTCCGAAACAAACATACAGCCAGGGCTGTGTGTGATTGCAAAATCCAGTTTGGCTTGCATTAAAACGGCCTGAGGAGTCACGCCGCAGGCCCAGAAGAGGGGAAGTTCTCCAGGCTCCACGGGAACCGCCTCACCAAAATCGGGTTGTGCCAGATTGGTAATCCCGAGCTGCTCGGGAAATCCCATGTGTACGGGAGCGCCATGTACGGCTGGAAAACGGCTGGTAATTTGAACGGCGCGAATGGCATCTGCCGGTTTAAAGGGGCGCATCGAAACCACCAATGGCCCGGAAAAGATTCCCGCTGGTTCGCAATTAAGAGACGTGCGATACATGGGCACATTCAGTCCCAGATCAATATGTCTGACGGGCAGTCCTGCTTCGATTAAAGCAGCCTCAAAAGTAAAAGAACAACCAATCAAAAATGAAACCAGATCGTCGCGCCAGAGATGGCTGATGTCAGTCGGTTCTTCAATGAGCGTTCCCTGCTTCCAGACACGATAGCGGGGAAGGTCGGTTCGCAAATCAGAATCTGTCGCCAGCTTAGCGGGACAAAAGTCACCGGCTTTGGTCACTTCGAGTAACGGACAGGGTTTCGGATTTTTCTGACAGAACTGCAGAAAGTCAGATGCGTCCCGTTCACGAAGAATGACGAGATTTGCCTGGGCAAACCCGGAAGCCAGTCCCGAAGTTTGCCCGGTGAATTTTCCCGTACGACATGCCTGCCGAACTGATGAGCCTGTCTTTAGTGAAGACCGATCAACATTCATGACGATTACTTTTCAGTAACGACTACCTCAGATGAGGTGATTTTTACATCTTCCAGAGGTCGGTCGCTGTGGTTGGTTTCGACATTTCCAATTTCCAAAACCACGGCTTCGCTTTCGGCGTCACTTTTTCCGAACACCGTATAGGAATTGTCCAGATGAGGTACACGGCCCAGGCAGAGAAAGAATTGCGAGCCGGCCGAATTGGGATCATTCGTACGCGCCATCGACAAGACTCCGGTTTCGTGAGGAATATTGTTGAACTCGGCATCAATGGTATATCCTGGTCCACCCGTGCCGGTTCCTTCAGGACATCCTACCTGAATCACGAAATCGGGAATCACACGGTGGAAGATAATGTCATTGTAAAACCCAATCTTGGTCAGGCCGATAATGTTGCGGCAATGTCCGGGTGCCACATCGGGATACAAGTCCATGCGGATCGTACCTTTGGTGGTTTCGAAGACTACCTGATAATTGAATTTATCAAAATCAACATCAGCCAAAGCGGCATCAACATCTGCACGGCGGTTTTCGGACACGGTACTTTTCCTTCTATGAATCGTAAATCATCAGTCAGGGATCTGATTTCTCAATCAAAAACATTATGGTCACCTTAACTGAGCACAACGAAAATCACAAAGCAGAAATCGCTTATAAATTATAAATGTTATGAACCGGGTAAATTTTAACTTCAGTATTTCAAACCCTGACTCTATTGGCGTCAATCGGGGGCGGTGAACAAATCTTTGAGCCTGGTCTTTAGCTATGATTCCTGTTTTCCGAAGCCCCCACCGCCGGGAGTCTTGATTGTCAAAATGTCACCGGCTTCGACTGAGATCGAGAACTTGCCCCCCAACGATTCTGCTTCAGTCTGGTTTGCCTTATGCAGCAGATTTTCACCATTTTGTCCGGGTGCACCTCCTTCCAGACCAAAGGGGGGGTACTCTGCACGCCGTTCGGAAATGAGTGAAATTTTCAACGGTTTGAGGAATTCAATACGTCGAAGAATTCCCGCACCGCCTTGCTTTCGTCCTGCTCCTCCCGAACCTTTGCGAATCGAAAATTCATGCAGACGTACGGGGTACCGGCGTTCGATAATTTCCGCATCGGTGAGTCTTGTATTTGTCATGTGGGTATGTACGGCATCGGTACCGTCGCTGTCCTTTGTCGCACCGCTACCACCACAGATGGTTTCGTAATAGCCGAAGGTCTCGTCACCGAAGGTCAGATTATTCATCGTACCCTGGCTGGCTGCCGCTTTCTTCAAGGCGCCCAGGAGTGTGTCTACGATTCGTTGTGACGTTTCCACATTGCCGCCGACCATCGCTGCACATTCTGCGGGAGTATCGCGTTCGGGGGGATTCAGAAAACATTCGGGCAGAATAATTTTGATCGGCGTCAAGACACCACTATTGAGGGGAATGTCTTCCTGAATCAAAGTGCGAAAGACATACAGCACTGCAGCATTTACTATCGCCCGGTTGGCATTCAGGTTTGTTTCCAGAACAGGACCGGTGCCTGTGAAATCAACAGTTGCTGAACTTCCCTGAATCGTAATTTGTACCGATAGCGGGGCACCATTATCCAGATGATCGGTAAATGCATATACGCCATCCTCAATCTGTTCCAGTGCCAATTGCATCTTCTTCGTCGCAGCCTGTTGAATATGACGCATATAAGCTTGTACGACGGGCAGGGAATAGCGGCTTACCAGATCATTCAGCAAGGTCACGCCGCAAAGATTCGCGGCGACCTGGGCAGAGACATCGGCGAGGTTGTCGACGACAGAGCGAGATGGAAACGCACCGGAAAGCAGTAGCTCACGCAGTTCGTGTTCTCTTGATTCTCCGCGGTCAACCAGTTTGAAGTTTCGAATGAGGGCCCCTTCATCGGCCAGAGTTTTTGAGAACGGTGGCATACTGCCGGGCACGATGCCGCCAATTTCGGCATGATGGGCGCGACTGGCGGTAAAGAACAGCAATTCTTTTGAATCGGGGTGATGTACGGGAGTAATGACTGTCACGTCGGGGAGGTGTGAACCGCCTCGATAAGGATCATTGGTGACATAGACGTCGCCTGGTGCCAGATCGGGATTGTCGGCAATGATGCGTTTCACGGTTTCGCTCATCGCTCCCAGATGAACGGGAATATGAGGGGCATTCACCACGAGATCGCCGGTGGCAGAAAAGACAGCACAACTGAAATCGAGTCGTTCTTTCACGTTTGTTGAAATCGATGTTTTTTGCAGGGTGATCCCCATTTGCTCGGCGATGGAAGCAAACAGATTGTTAAAAATTTCCAGCATCACCGGATCGGCTTCGGTGCTGATGAGTTCCTGAGATTTGGCATCCTTATCAGAGTGAAGAATCAATGTTTCGCCGCGCGATAAAATTTCGGCGTCGAAGCCGGAATCTATGATGACCGTTGAAATTGGTTCGCAAATGATCGCGGGTCCGGAGATCCGATCGCCGGGCAGTAAGTCCTCGCGCAGATAAACGGCGGATTGTTGCGAGGTTCCCTGGAAATGCGTTTCCGTTGTTTCGAGAGGAGTGGGAACTCGCGAAACGATTTTGGATGCAGGCAGGTTCGGTTCTTCCATGCGTCCCACAATTTCGGTACGCATTGTGGTGACTTCGACAGCGCGTGCCTGATGAACATAGCCGTAGAGCCGATGGTGTTCCTGTTCAAATCGGGTCAATTCATCCTGTCCTGTCTGGCAAAGAACCTGGATCGTCGCATCGGTGCCCAGATAACGCATTTCCAGTGAATGCTGCGGCTCGTCAATTCGCTCAGGCGGGATTCCTTCTGTGCGGACTTCTTCGCGAACACTTTGATCGAGTTGTTCAAATCGGGAATGCAAATCCTGTTTCAGTTCTTCAGTCCAGGGTTTGAGAACAGACTGTTGACCGAATCTTCTGACATCGGCCTGTCCGATACCAAATGCACTGAGAATTCCTGAATAAGGGTGGATCAGGATTTCGCGAATTCCCAGTGCCCGCGCGATCGCGCACGCGTGTTGTGAGCCGGCGCCGCCGAAACTGACCAATACATAATCAGCCGGGTCATATCCGCGGGCTACAGAGATATTCCGAATGGCGCGGACCATATTGGCGTTGGCAATTTGCAGGAAGCCTTCCGCCAGTTCGAGAGGCGTGTATGTTTTGCCCATAGGTGAGGTGGCGATTTGTTGACAGAGTTGCGTCAGCCTGTGTTCGACGGCAGTGCGATCAAGGGTGAATGGAAAGCGGCTGGGAATAATTTTCCCGAGATAGAGATTCAGGTCGGTGACCGTCAAAGGGCCGCCTCTTCCATAACAGGCGGGTCCCGGATTGGCACCCGCACTCTCAGGACCGACGTGCAGTTTGATACCATCAAAGCCGCAGATACTTCCGCCACCGGCAGCGACCGTTTCGATGCTCAACATTGGTGCCACAATTCGCACGCCCGCTTTGCGGGTTTCGAATTCGCGCTCATACATGCCATCAAAACGCGAGACGTCGGTGCTGGTCCCCCCCATATCAAAGCCGATGGATTTCGGAAAGCCGGCGACTTCTGCCACGCGCGAATAACCAATTACTCCACCGGCAGGGCCGGAGAGAATACTATCTTTGCCAACAAAGTGATCTGCATCGACCAGGCCACCGGCGGATGTCATCAGTTTCAGGCTGCAATGGTTCAGCGGTGTGCGGAGTTTTTTGATGTAATCTTTGAGGATTGGATTCAGGTAGGCGTCCACTACCGTTGTATCGCCACGGGAGACGATTTTGATCAATGGCGAGAGGCGGCTGGAAACGCTGATTTCATCGAACCCGACTTCTTGCGCGAGTTTAGCAACCAACTCTTCGTGATCAGGGTTGGCAAAGGAATGCAGCAGGCAGATCGCCAGTGATTTCACACCCGTGGTCTGGAGTTCTTCAAGTTGTTTTCGAATGGTAGCGGGATCAGGAGCGACGAGCACACTCCCTTCTGCAGTGATGCGTTCATCGATTTCCACCGCCGTTTCGAATAAGGGCTCCGGTTTTTGAATGACCAGATCGAACAGGCGGGGCCGATCCTGATTTCCAATCAGCAGAACATCGGCGAAGCCTTTTGTTGTGATGAAGGCAGTGCGTGCTCCATTGCGGGTGAGCAGGGCATTGGTGCCTCGGGTGGTTCCCAGTTTCACGCTGACGTTGGAGATGGTCTCTGATTTTTTCAAGCCGAGGATCCAGCGTATCGCCAGCACGGGGGCTTCTTCTCCCGATGAGAGTTCATAGCCGGCTGATTCTTTGACTGTACCGGGCAGGGAAGGTGTAAAGCTTAAACCGCCCGACGAAGTGTCAAAGGTCGTCACTTGTGCCGAATGAATGGATTGTCCCTCTTCATTCAGAAATTCGATCTGGTAGTCCTGCCAGAAGTCTGCCGGGTCTCCCTGACGAGAAGGGTCGACAATTGTGCTGGGGGTGCAGATTTGTTGAACCCGCCCTTTGGTAATACCCGAACTAAGAGTTTTAAAGGGAACGAACTCATTTTCTGGAGACCGCGCTATACAGTCTGTAAATGTCCCACCCACATCGATCCAGAATTCCCAGTTTTTGCTGTTTTTTAAATCAGTCATTTCATCAATTATTTTGCTGGCGTTCACATTGTTCGACTAGAATACGGTAGAGTCTCTTCTAAAGACTATCGTATGAAATAACAGAACGAACGCGCAGGCACAACGAATGAATCTGGCCCTTTCAGGTGGGAATCTAACTTCGCTCCCATGCCATTTTTTTATAAGAAATTCTGTTGATACTTGAATTATGTGCACCGTAATCTATAATAATCATGCTCATGGCGTCAGGCTTTTCTGTAACGCTATCAGCGTCAAATCGAGAAACTAAACCCAAACTGTGTTCGCCTGGAACATCCCCATCTCACAAATTGGAGAATACTGTCAATGAATAACTACAATCCTGATTATTACGAGCAGGACACAACGGCTGGCGGGGGCGGATTTGCCATTGATGCGATTGCTGCTGATCGCGCCACATTTATCCGTAAGACGTATGCCCACCTGGCTGGTGCGATTCTACTTTTCATGGGTCTGGAATTCATTATTTTCAGTACACCTGCCTTATTGCGTCCTGTTCTGGGACTATTCAGCGCTAGTCCTTGGATCATTCTGGTCGCCTTTCTGGGTGCGAGTTGGGTCGCCAGTTCTATGGCATCCAGCGCGAAATCACTGGGAACTCAATATATGGGGCTGGGGCTCTATATCATTGCGGAAGCGATTATTTTTGTACCGATCCTTTTCATTGCAAGTCAATTTGCCCCTGAAGCTCATGTGATTCCGGTAGCCGCAGTCATTACACTTTGTATCTTCGGAGGACTGACTGCCTACGTATTTGTGACAGGTGCGGATTTCTCTTTCATGGGTGGTTTTCTCACAATTGCCATGTTTGCCGCGATTGGAATTGCCATTGGTGGTGCCATTTTCGGATTCTCTCTGGGGATCTGGTTTACAGGTGCGATGATCCTGCTGATGAGTGGTTTCATTCTGTATGACACTTCGAACATTCTTCATCACTACGATACCAACCAATACGTGTCTGCTGCATTGGCGCTGTTTGCTGCTGTTGCCACACTGTTCTGGTATGTTCTGCGACTTGTGATGATGTTCTCATCCAACGACTAAGCGAAGCTGCCCTCGGCAGACTTGCGAGACGATAAATGAAAAAGCACAGGCGAAGATAAATTCGCCTGTGCTTTTTTTGTGTCTGTTTTCGGCGTGTATTTAGCTGGGATAGAGGTCGCCGACGAATTCTTCGTAGCCATTATACAGTTGGGTATCATAGCGTTTTTCGGTTCCCAGCATCCATTCGGTGCGCTGGCTCCAACGTGGATGCGAAACTTTGGGATTGACGTTCGCTACAAATCCATATTCATTTGGGTTGACGGTGTTCCAGAACGTGGCAGGCTGTTCGGTCGTGAGTTTGATTTTGACAATCGATTTTCCGGACTTGAATCCGTATTTCCAGGGGACCACAAGACGAATGGGGGCACCACTTTGTTTGAGTAGCGGATTTCCATACAGGCCGGTCGCAATAAAAGCGAGATCGTTCATGGATTCTTCGATCGTGAGCGCCTCGGTATAAGGCCAGGGCCAGGTGGTTGGTCCACTCGATTTCATATAGGGGGCTTCGTTCGGTTTGTTAAAGGTTTCGAACGACACATATTTGGCAGTGGCTTTGGGTTCGACGAGTTTCAACAAACTGGAGAGAGGAAATCCCGTCCAGGGAACGCACATGGCCCATGTCTCCACACAACGATGTCGATAGGCGCGCTCTTCGAATTTCATTTCTTTGTAAAGATCATCCAGGTCGAGTGTGCGGGGCTTTGCACATTCCCCTTCAATGGAAACCGACCAGGGAGTGGTTTTAAAATCTTCAACATACTTCCAGGATTCCTTGGAAGTCGGTCCTGTGAATTCATAAAAGTTCGTAAATTCGACGGCTTCCTTTTCCACGGTTTCAGGGCGACCGTATTCAAAGGTTTTGTTGCGGGGAGCAGGATAAACGCTGCGAGATTCTTCGGGCAGCGGTTCGACGGCACCCGCTTGCTCGATTTCCTCCTGAGTCGCCTGTTTACAACCGGAGAGTAAATCGGCGAAACCGGCGATTCCCAAACCGTAACCCATAAACTTCAAAAACTCCCGGCGATGTGCTTTGCGATTCTGGTAGACATCATAGGGAGTGTGTTCCTGCTCAGGGACATTCCAGATTTTTCGGTTCATATGGTTCATCAATGGTTCCTTTAGTGGGTCTTCATTACACGGAACAATTTTTGGGGAGAGAGGCACATCCTTTGTTCGCCTCGGGAGGGAATCCCCTTCTCTCATGGTCATTGCTGAAGTGGTGCAGTAAGTATAACCGTTAAGATTAACGCAAAATAGCTTGTTTCAGGGATTGCATCAATCTTTATATCCTCTCTAAATCACCACGTTGCCGAAGAAAGAGGGGGTAGATATCACATTAAGGTTCAGCCAGTCTTCTTAGTTTAACATTTGGGTTCTGAGAGCCGGTGTTGAGAAGACAGATCAGTCACATTGAGAATAAGATCATGAAATACGACATCGTTATTATTGGAAGTGGTCCTGCGGGACATAAAGCGGCGATTGCGGCCTCGAAACTCGGAAAGCGAGTTGCCATTATCGAGCGCAATTTCCGGGGCATGGGGGGTGTCTGTCTGCACAAAGGTACGATTCCCTCGAAAACGATGCGTGAAGCGATTTTGTATCTGACCGGCTATCGGCATCGTGATGTCTACAGCCAGCGGTATCGCAAGAAACGTCGGGTTACGATGCAGGACTTGCGTTTGAAACTGGCTGATGTTGCAGAACATGAGCTGGAAGTGATCCATGATCAGTTGGAGCGGAATGGCGTCGAAGTATTCATTGGAGAGGCCAAATTTGCCAGTCCCCATGAAGTGGAAGTTTTTGGCGAAACGGGACTAAAGAAATTATATGGCGATTACATTCTGGTGGCGACTGGAACGAAGCCTTCGCGTCCTCCACACATTCCCTTTGATGGTAAAACGATCTTCGATTCCGACGAAATCCTTGACTTGAAAGAGATCCCCAGATCGATGATCGTCGTCGGCGGTGGTGTGATTGGGATTGAATATGCGATTATGTTCGCCACTTTGGGAGTCGAAGTAACCGTGTTGGATGGTCGCGATCGATTGCTTGAATTCTGTGATCGTGAAATTATCGATGTATTGACCCATCATGCGCGGTCATTGGGAATGATCTTCCGAATGGGTGAAGAAGTGGTGGGAATCGAGCGATTTTCCGACAGTATGGCAGCTGTCCAGACAGAGAGCGGAAAACGACTGGTAGCCGATTCGGTGTTGTATACCGTTGGTCGTGTTGGTGATGCTGACGAATTGAATTTCGAGGCAGCTGGTCTGGAACCGGATGAACGAGGTCGTCTGTGGTGTAATGAAGAGCATCAGACCTGGGTGCCTCATATCTATGGAGCTGGTGACATTGTTGGTTTTCCGGCGCTGGCGAGCGTTTCGATGGAACAGGGGCGGCGTGTCGTCTGCAATGCCTTCAATGAACCATTTGAGGCCTTCGATATTATGCCTTATGGATTATTTACGATTCCTGAAATTTCAATGATCGGTAAGACCGAGCAACAATTAACCGAAGAGCATATTCCGTATGAAGTGGGAGCCGCCCGCTATAAGGAAATCGCGCGGGGACAAATTTCCGGCGACCGTGAAGGGATGCTGAAGATTTTATTCCATCGGGAAACATTGAAGATTCTGGGTATTCATGTGATTGGCGAATCTGCCACGGAGATCGTACACATCGGTCAGACCGTGATGTCATTCGGCGGAACGATAGAGTATTTCCGGAATGCTGTCTTTAATTATCCGACGATGGCAGAATGCTATAAAGTTGCCGCCTTTGATGGGTTTGAAAAAATGAGCCTGGATCGATTATTCGAAGAATCCAAACTGCTCAAAGCGACTGAGGCGATCGCCGCAGAGAGAGCGGAGAATGAGGCTAAAGAAAATGCAGAAACCAAACAGGAGGAACAGGAAACCGTGGAGGTCTAGCCTGTGTCCAGGTTTACTGCCGCGTTTCCAAGGCCATTTGAAACGAGTATCATAGCATGTAAAGTGCTATGGTTAATTGGGATTCGCACTATACGCTTCGTAGCCGCCGAAGTGCCTGATGGAAATCATCGGGTGCTTCGGCGGATATTTTCATTGTCAGACCAGTGACCGGGTGTGCGAACTCAATCTGTTCGGCATGTAAGGCCTGTCTGTTTATCAGCTCTCGATCAGCGAGAAGCCGTTCATCATTGCCGTAAAAATCATCGGCAATAATGGGGAATCCTAAATCGGCCAGATGCACACGTATCTGATGTAAGCGGCCCGTTTGTGGAAATGCCCTTATTAAAGCGTGCTGGGGTAATCGTTCTACGACTTCAAATCGCGTGAAAGCTGCTTTCGCGCGTAGCGCCTGCGGATGTGTCGTCATACAGACACCTGCCTGTGTCGGATGTTCTCCGATGGCTGCCCTGTTTTCGAACGCGTTCTGCTCGGGGTTGTCACGTACGATGGCCAGATAGGATTTGCTGATTTGATTCTTTTGAAACTGGATCGACAGGCTGCGATGTGCCAGATGTTCTTTCGCAACAATTAAAATTCCGCTGGTGTATTGATCGAGGCGATGCACGATGCCCGGTCTCAGTAGACTGCGAATTCCCGTTTGCTGATCCAGGTGATGTTGCAACGCGTTGGCGACTGTACCTGAGAGAATATTTCCCGCCGGGTGCGCGATGATGCCCGGTGGTTTGTTGATAATCATCAACCAGGCGTCTTCAAACAGAATTTCCAGAGACAGGGGTTCGGGATCGTAGGTTTTGTCGGGAGGTTCTACCAGTACGATGCTCACCTGCTGTCCGCGAAACACGCGCTGCAGTGGGCTGGCCTGTGTTCCATTCACTTTCGCAAATCCGGCCTGCACGATACGTTGTAGACGATGCGTCGAATAATTTCTGAAATGGCGACTGAGAAACCGATCGATGCGGACACCATTCAGGTATTCCTCGACAATCAGATCGGTTTCAAATGCAGTTTTCATAGAATCAGAAATCAGGCCTCTGCCAGATCTCGGAGCACTTTGTGCAGGATGCCGCCATTGCGATAGTAATCGACTTCTACTGGTGTATCCACGCGACACTGTGTGGTAAACAGAATCTGTGAGCCATCTTCTTTGGTAGCGGTCACGCGAATCGTCTGCCCTGGTTTCAAGTTGTCATCCAGTTCGATGTCAAAGGTTTCTGTTCCATCCAGCCCCAGTTCATCGCGGCTTTCCCCATCCCGGAACTGCAAAGGCAGGACACCCATGCCGACCAGATTGGAACGATGAATTCTCTCGAATGAAGTCGCAATAACCGCTTTGATGCCGAGAAGAAAGGTTCCTTTGGCAGCCCAGTCGCGTGAAGAGCCCATACCGTAATCGCCGCCTGCGAGTACGACCAGTGGTGTGTTGGATGCTTTGTATTGGAGCGATGCTTCATAAATGGAAGTCTGTTCGCCTGTGGGCAGATAGGTTGTCACGCCACCGCTAGTACCGGGTGCCAGCAGATTTTGGAGTCGAATATTGGCGAAGGTGCCGCGTGTCATGACCCGGTCATTACCACGACGGCTACCGTAGCTGTTGAAGTTTTCGGGTGTCACGCCATTTTCCTGCAGATATTTTCCGGCGGGAGAATCGGCTTTGATTGCACCTGCGGGGGAAATATGGTCGGTGGTGACAGAGTCACCTACAGAGACGAGTACGCGTGCTCCTGTGATTGAACTGATGGGAGCAGGCGTCGTAGGCATATCAACGAAGAACGGGGGTTCCTGCACGTAGGTACTTTTTTCATCCCAGTCAAAGATGTCTCCATCGCCACCATTGATGGCTTGCCATTCGGGAGAACCTTCAGTCGCTTTTCCATATTGTTCGCGGAACATTTCCGGATTCATCGACGATTCCAGAGCTGCGCTGACATCTGCCTGTGAAGGCCAGATATCTTTGAGGAAGACATCATTGCCCGATTGGTCCTGACCCAGGGGTTCGGTGGTCAAATCGATGTCGGTCGTTCCGGCAATCGCATAGGCGACCACCAGTGGCGGGCTGGCCAGATAGTTGGCACGTACATCAGGGCTGATGCGCCCTTCAAAGTTGCGATTACCAGAGAGGACAGAGGTAGCCACGATATCATTTTCATTAATGGCTTTGGAAATAGGAGCGGGTACCGGACCACTGTTGCCGATACAGGTCGTGCAGCCATAGCCGACCAGATTGAAACCGAGTTCATCGAGGTAAGGCGTTAAGCCAGCTTTTTCGAGGTAATCTGTGACGACACGGCTACCGGGCGCCAGGCTGGTTTTGACCCAGGGTTTGCGCGTGAGTCCTTTTTCAGAAGCTTTCTTTGCCAGGAGACCGGCACCCAGCATGACTGAAGGGTTGCTGGTATTGGTGCAACTGGTGATGGCTGCGATGACCACAGAACCATCTTTGAGGTCGAATTTCTGTCCGTTGTAATCGACCGCTGCCGAAGTTTCTGAGGGATCTGGTTTGCCAAAGGTTTTGCTAAGGTCACTGTGCCATTGTGATTTCATGTCCGTCAGAGCAATTCGATCCTGGGGACGTTTGGGTCCAGCGAGTGAAACTTCGGTCGTGGAAATATCGAGTTGCAACTGACTGGTAAACCTTGGTTCGGGTGAACTATCGGTTCGGAAAAGGCCTTGTGCTTTGTAGTAGCATTCTACCAGATCGACTTCTGCATCCGTGCGACCGGTCCGTCGCATGTAGTTCAGTGTTTCGTCATCGACGGGGAAGAAGCCGATGGTGGCACCATATTCTGGTGCCATGTTTGCGATGGTGGCCCGGTCAGCCAGGCTCATGTTGGATAAGCCGGGTCCGTAGAATTCTACGAATTTGCCGACGACACCGTGTTCGCGTAACATCTGTACGATTCGCAGAACGAGGTCGGTTGCCGTGGCACCCTCAGGAAGTTTGCCACTCAGTTTGAAGCCTACGACTTCAGGAGTCAGCATATAAATGGGTTGCCCCAGCATGACGGCTTCGGCTTCAATGCCACCGACGCCCCAGCCGACCACACCGAGTCCGTTGATCATGGTGGTATGGCTGTCGGTTCCCACGAGACTGTCGGGGTAAGCGACGCCGTCTTTTGTGAGCACTGCCTTGGCCAGATATTCCAGGTTGACCTGATGCACAATTCCGGTGGCGGGAGGCACGACGCCGAAATTATTAAGTGCCTGCTGCCCCCAACGGAGGAACTGGTAGCGTTCCTGATTGCGTTCGAATTCTTTTTCGACGTTGTGTTGCAGGGAGAGTCTGGTGGCGAACTCATCGACCTGAACCGAGTGGTCAATTACCAGGTCGCAGGGAACGAGTGGGTTGATTTTTTGTGGATCGCCGCCCAGGCGAACCATGGCGCTTCTGAGTGCGGCAAGATCAACGACGGCGGGTACGCCTGTGAAATCCTGCAGTACGACACGGCCCGGCTTGAAGGGGATTTCTACCGGGTTAGGAGATTCTGCGCTCCAGTTGGCGAGATTGTTGACGTCGGCTTCGCTGACCACGAACCCATCTACATTTCGCAGGCAGGATTCCAGGAGCACTCGAATCGAGTAGGGTAGTGATTCAATATCACCGATGCCATCATCAATCAGTTTCTGTAAGCGGTAATAAGTAAATTCACCACTGGCTGTCTTTAGTTGACCTTCCGCGCCAAAAGGATTTCCGGAAGCCATTAATCTCTCCTCAGTACTACTATAAATGGGTCAATAACTGAATTCAGGTTGCTACGGGAGCACCTGTCTGGTTTTCGTCACGTTTGAGATCGGAATATGCTGTATTCTAGGGAGTCGTATCCTGATCGACAAACGGCTGGACTGCCAAAAACGTAAAACATCTCTGGAAGCTGGTCTTCATCCGTGAATATTGGATGGGAAAGGCCCTATTCTAACGCAGGCGGGCTCTATTTTCCATTGCGGACCTTTTTCACCTGTCGCCTGGCACTTTCGACGATTTTATCTTCGATTTCTTCATGCCAGCGGTATGCGGGCATTCCGTAGACGGCCATCGATGTGGCGCCTTCGTAGCCCCCTTCTTTGAGGACTCGAACAGAAGGCGTGTATGCCATCACATCATTCGAATAGCCGGCAATCCAGGTATCGGGGCCATAATCTTTTTTCATTGCGAGTGCATAATCAACGACGACTTCGCCACCAATTGTGATCCAGAGCTGTTTCTTGCCTAGTCTCCAGACTTCAACAGGAAACGGATACGAGGTAATGAATGGTTTTCCTGAATTGAGTTGTTTGAGCAGTCTGGTGCCCCAACGAACCCGATAGTTATTCGGGTTACCGGCGGCGAGTGTTTCCAGCTCTTCTTTTGTGGGAACGTCTCCCAGCTTGACGTCGAAGATTTCAATTGAGGTTTTCAATTCAGGGTCCAGTTCTACGAGGGGAAGACGAACGGTATCAGCGACCGCGTGTGCCAGTCTTGAACCGTAAGATTTCGCGAGTTCGAGTGTCCTGCGTGGTATCGGATTCTGATCCGCACCGCAGCCGATGTAAAACATGGCGGTGACTCCTGGAAACATCTTTTCCAGATCATACTGCGCGAAACCTGCATAATCGCCGCACCATTGCTGAATTCCCACGGTGGTGTTATGGCAGGCATATCCGAAGACAATCGTTTTCAGTTTGCCGGCTTTATCTTTGACGGCCAAAATGGGAACGGAATGGTCGACTGGCCCTACTAATTCTTTGGCCAGTCTAAGTTTGGGAACTTCTGCTTCTTTATTGTTTCGGCGGTTGACGGCAAAACTAGTGAATCCCTGACCTGACCAGAGTGTGGATGGTTCCAGATTTTTAATTGCTGTTCCGACGGCGTTGACCAGTTTTTGTTCAAGTTGATCGGAGTATTTTGCAATCTGTTTGAGGTGATTTTCTTTCAGCGGATAGATATCGTGCAGGGCACCACGCAAGACGGGTCCACAATGCGTGTGAGAGCTGTTCAGCATGATCTGACTGCGCTCGAGATTAAATTTTTCTTTGAGTGCTGCACAGGTATTGTTGTAAATCGTTTGGGGAATTCCCAACGTGTCTGTGGAAACAATGACGCCACGATGTCCATCGCGGGCTTCAATGACCAGCACTTTGAGCCAGAGATCATGAATTTTGCCATTTGCGGGCTCTGTGCGTCCTCCATAGCCGGCCATCCAGAGGTTTTCTTCGGGAGTAATTACAACGCTGGCAGAGCCGGCTTTCCAGAGTGCTTCTTCAGCGATACACTGATTTGACTCTAAGATCTGTGCACAGGAAATCAGCAGTAGTAGAAAAGCGGTTCGAAAATGCGTTAGATATTTCATAGAGAGGACCTCTTAAGGATTGAGCAATGGACCAATAAACTAAACCTTCTTTATTAACGTCTCTGTTTTAGGGTAAAGGGGAACAGCCGGCATATCAAGGGTTGGAGATGTGTACTCTTGTGTTTCGCTCATCAAAATTGTTTCGTGTGCGGACTCTGATAGAATAAGAGGGGATCTTTTTCGATCCGTATTTCTCCAGAGAAAACGAAGTCGGGCTGTCTCCCGTGAAAGGATCATCGTTTGTGAACAGGAAGTCAGATTTCAGAAAAACATTCATTTTCAGCGTTTTCATCTCAGTTTTCTTTCTGATGGCAGGCATTGCTCCGTGTCTTTACGCGCAGGGAAATGGCAAAAGGAAGAACGTGACGAATGCACGATCATCGACATTGCCCGCTGATTATCGGTCGAAAAACTTTCTGATTCATACCGACCTGTCACCGACAGAGGCGAAGGATTTACTCGATCGACTGGAAAAGATGCTGGTCATTATTTCCACTTATTGGGGCAGTCCGAATCGCAAGGTAATCGAGTGTTATGTCGTGAAAGATATTGCCAACTGGCCTCCCGGAAGTCTGCATCCCGTGGGTGCGCAATCGGTGGCCAACGGAGGTGGCGTGACGATGGGGCGCGCTTCGTATCGTGGTAAGCAGCTCATTGCAGCTACCGCGATCGTGTACGCGACGGCTGATAGAGGCACGCCGCAACATGAAGCGGTGCATGCTTATTGTACGCAGAATTTTGGGCGCAATGGCCCAGTCTGGTATAGCGAAGGCATGGCAGAGATGGGACATAACTGGAAGGCACTTCCCAAAAAAGGACAGCCGATCGCTGTGGATTGTCCCGAGTATGTTGTGAGATATATCAAAAACAGCGCGCCTCAAAGTTTGAATACGATTGTTAACGCCCGCTCCATGACTGGTGATTCCTGGCAGAATTACAGTTGGCGCTGGGCTTTGTGCCATTTGCTGGCGACGAATCCCAATTATTCGGCCCGCTTTCGTCCGCTGGGTCTGGGACTGTTGATGAAAAAGCCGGTTTCGTTTAATAAGACCTATGGTGCAATGGCACGCGAGATATCGTTTGAGTATCTGTTTTTTCTCAAACATTTCGATCGAGGCTATCGCTGCGATTTATGTCAATGGGACTGGAAAACGAAGTTCCGCAAGCCGAATTCTGTTCGTCCGCTGAGTTCCAAAATAGAGGCCAATCAAGGTTGGCAGGCATCCCGCGTGTTAGTGGAGAAGGGCAAGGAATATCAGTTTTCGACACTAGGGGAATGGAAAACAGACAGCGAAGCAGAGCCGACGACTGCGAAAGGAACTGACGGTGGTAAGGGTGTTCTCATGGGCGTGGTCCTGTTTGTAAATGAGGCTGACGAATACATGCTGAGTGAAGCATTCGAACTGGGCGAATCGGGGCGCTTTGAAGCGCCTGCCAGTGGTAAACTGTTTCTGCGTGGTCAGGATGTCTGGCATGAACTGGCTGACAACAGCGGAAAGGTTGTCGTGAAAATCACTGAGTAGTCTCCGAGGCGTGGTGGAGAACGTTGTCGTACTACGATCATCAAAATCGTTAGAACCCGTTCAGAAAGAGTTGCTTGAACAGCTTTCGCAAACACAGTCGTTGTGTTGTGTCAGCGGCTGTTCGAAAATCAGGTTGGATAGAACCTCCTGTTTTCTGTGACCGCTTAGATAACGCTGGCTTCATGAATTCGACTGCTTTTGAACCACTCAACTCATCAAAGAAATTGCCAGCGCTGGACGGTGTCCGTGGTATTGCGATTTTATTGGTGCTTTGTTTCCATAGTGGTTTGATACTTGGGACTTCTGGTCCTGTGGAGCGTTTTTTAAGTGATGTGGCACGTTCCTGCTGGTGTGGTGTGGATCTGTTTTTTGTATTGTCCGGATTTTTGATCACGGGGATTCTGCTGGATACGCGCGAGAGCCAGCATCACTTTCGAAATTTCTATATCCGGCGCGTGCTGCGCATCTTTCCGCTGTATTATGGCGTGATTCTGCTGCTGTTTTTACTGAACCCTGACTTTTCCGATCAGATCTGGTACTGGCTCTACTTGCAGAACTGGAGTCCTGTATTCGGCGGAAGTACGCCTCCGATGGTGGTGCAGCCGTTCTGGTCTCTGGCGGTCGAAGAACAATTTTACCTCGTCTGGCCTTTTGCGATTTTTTTTCTGAGCCGATGCTACACGGGCTGGTTTTGTGCAATCACGTTCCTCGTGGCGCTGGTGTCACGGTGCATAGCCCAAACTCAGAACGTTGATCCAATGACCATTTACACGGTGAGGATTTTTCGACTCGATACCTTAAGTGCAGGGGCCTTGATTGCGGTCTGGATGAGAGACCGTCAGCAATCGGAAAACCTGAAACGATTTGTGACGCCCTGTTTTATTGTTTGCGGATTGGCTTTGATTGTGGTGATTTTTATGGATGGTGGTTTCCTGATTGATGGACGGTTTAATCAAACCATTGGTTATTCGCTGTTTGCAGTAATCTGTGCATTGTTGATTGCTCTGGTGGTGATGAATGCTTCTTCGGGCCACGCTTTGAAACGGTTTTTAGAGCTGGATCTGTTGCGGTACTTCGGAAATCGGAGTTATGCGATATATATTTTTCAGATGTTTGTATTGATCCCTCTGAATCAACTTTATCTTTTGTATTGGAAAGAGATCGATCTCAGTGGCTGGAGAGGTGTCTGCACCTTCGGTGTCGGTGTGGCCATAATACTGGTACTGGCGGAAATCAGCTGGCACTGTTATGAAAAGCAGTTTCTCAAACTCAAACGCTTTTTTCCACGCATTGAGAGCGAAGCGGATTCCGGGGAAGAAAAAGTCAAAGCTTCTCAAACTCTTTGAATTCCTGCCCGTTCTGAAAACGGATCGTCTGCAATCTTTTCTTTTTTCGAATATATCTGATATTTCACCGCCAAGTCTGGCCTGAAATTACGCTTTCTCTAATGGGTAGGACGGATTTCTACTCAGGTATCTGTTTAAATACGTGGTGCACGTGCGCATAATGAGAGACTCTGTTTTTTGTCTAACAGCTTGAGATCTCTCAGGATACCAGAATGTCGAACCGTGAATATCAGGCGCTGATTGATGAAGCGTTGAAAGGAAATCAGGATGCCATCGGACAACTATTTGATAAACACCGTCCCTATCTGAAAATATTAACACAAAGGGCCGTGGATGGACGACTCCAGGCGCGGATCGATGACTCGGATCTTGTACAGCAAACGTATCTGTCAGCGATAAAAAACTTTGAGAAATTTGACGGGAAAGAAGAAGCGCAGTTTATCGCCTGGTTACGAAAAATTCATGAACGAAACATACAGGATACCATTCGAAGACATCTCGGGTCTGACAAACGATCAATTAAGCACGAAAGGGATGCGGAAGCAGGTGGAAATGAAGGGGGCCTGTTTCATCTGGAAACACTGAGTCCCTCACAGAGAGTGATGCAGGCAGAGGAGGCAGTGCGTCTCGCTGAAGTGATGGGTTCGATTCCAGAAGACCAACGAGAAGCAGTGCGGTTACGCCACCTGGAAGGCTGGTCATTAGCAGAGTTAGAAAAACATTTTGACCGTTCCGAAACGGCAGTGGCTTCTTTAATCAAACGCGGACTCGAAAATATACGCAAGCGACTTAAGAGTGAGGAATAATCTCTAAATCCAGGGTGCGATCACTCTGTTGCCTTGTTTCGACAAGAAGTACAAAAGGCGGACCATGTCTGAAGAAGATCAGTTGTTAGAAGGCGATCTCGCAACCATCATTGCCAGCTATATGCGGCGCATTGATCAGGGAGAGAGCGTCGACAGGCAACAACTTCTGGCAGACCATCCCCACTTGAAAGCCGATCTGGAAGCTTATTTTGCCGATGTGGCTCTCATTGAGAACCTGGCGGGACCCACGGCTTCGGAACTCTTAGCTCCCTCTGGTATTGAAGAGGATAGCAAAACGGCGGCATTTGATACGCCGGCAGATGCGATTGATCCAGAACAGCCGGGCCACCAGAAACGCATTGATAGCAGCCAGGTGCTTGAGGGGCAATTCGGGCGTTACCAGATAGAAAAAATTCTAGGGCAAGGCGCCATGGGGGAAGTCTATCTGGCTCATGACGGGGAACTGGATCGTCGGGTGGCATTGAAGGTTCCGAAGATCACGGAAGCAGAAGATGCAGAAGAGTTGATGGGGCGGTTCTATCGTGAGGCACGCGCTGCTGCGACCTTAGAGCATGGTGGGATCTGCAGTGTCTACGACGTCGGATGTCTGAAGGGAATCAACTATATTGCGATGGCTTACATCGAGGGCCTGCCATTATCCAGCTTTATCAAGCAGGGTAAAATCAAGTCGATGCGCAATATCGGTGTGGTCATTCGCAAGCTGGCGCTGGCTCTGGAATCAGCGCACCGAAACGGTGTGATCCATCGGGATCTGAAGCCGGCGAATATCATGATGAATGAGGGTAAAGAACCGGTGATCATGGATTTCGGTTTGGCCCGCCAGTTAAATAAAGAGGAGACATCGCGCTTAACGATGGTGGGCACGGTGATGGGGACTCCCGCCTATATGTCTCCGGAACAGGTATCGGGAGATATCAACTTAGTTGGTTGTGAGAGTGATATTTACAGCCTGGGTGTGATTCTGTACGAATTGTTGACTGGTGGTGCGCTGCCCTTTCAAGGGCCTGTCGTAGTGATCATTGGTCAAATCCTCGGAAAAGAACCCGGCCCGCCTTCTGAGTTAAAGGAGGGAGTTGATCCGGAGCTGGAAGCGATCTGCCTGAAAATGATGGCAAAAAAAATAGAAGATCGCTATCAGTCAATGCAGGAAGTGGTCGATGTATTAACAGCTTATTTAAAGAACTCCAAAACAGCGACAGCTAGTCCTCAACCCATTCCCAAAGTGCGAAAGCCGCTGAAGGAAGGCAAGGCACAGCAACCGAAGCAGCACAAACAACCTCAAACGCTGTTCGAGAGATTTAAAAACAGGCCGCCACAAACGAAAGCGATTACCGCGGCTGCCTTCGCTTCCGTTTTATGTCTGGCAGCGGCGATCACGTTTTTCTTCAAAATGGGGGATCGAACCGTTGAAGTCACACTGGATGATCCCTCAGCTGAGGTGACCTTTGATGGCAAGCATCCTGTCAAATTCGAAGGAAAATTGGTGGGACATGTCGAACTGGATGTTGGTCCGCACGAAGTTTCTGTGACCAGAGGTGGTGTTGTTGTCAAAGGCTGGGAAAAATTTAATTACGTTGTAGAGAAACATGGCAAGAACCTACTCGAAATTAAAGTGCTTGGAACGGAAAAGGTCAGCCAGAATAAACCAAAACAACCAACGAAAAGCAAAACAAAGCTACCAGATCCGACCAAGAGTATCCCTCCGGAACTCGCTCCGCATTTTGCGAAAGAGATGGCAGCAGCGCGCTGGCTCTATTCGGTAGGAGGGGTTACTTCAACAGCACGAGCGATTAAAAAAGGAAATAAAAAATACGATCAGAAATTTGTGATTCGTAGTGCAAATCTTCAGGGTCGCCAATTCGATTCTCGAGATCTCAAATACTTGATTGACTTACCGGCGCTCGAAACTTTAACGATTGCTGAAAGTGAACAGGAAATTGATGACGAAGCGATTCGGTGGATCGGACAATGTGAATCGCTGCGTTCGTTGCGTTTTTATAATTGCAAATTAAAAACATCACAGTTGGCTAAGTTACCTGAACTGAAAAACGTGCGGTTTCTCCATATTTCAACGCGTCATCTCGATGATGATTGGAAATTTTTATCTGCTTTTCCCAATCTGAGCGTGATTGCTTTTTCTAGTAGTTCTGCTGATGAGGTTCCAGATCTGACCGGTTTAGGAAATTATCCCCAGGTCCGCTTTCTATCCCTGTATGATGTGAAATCGATTGATCCCAATGATGTTGAGAAGCTGCAAAAGGAAAATCCGGGGATCAGAGTGCTCATCCATTTTGATAAACAGCTGATAGGCAACGATCCCGTTACCCCGATTGCCAAAACATTTACTGCCGCTGGTTGTATATTGGAGGGTACTCATATTAACAATCGAAAATCAGGAGTCTGGGATGGGGTTTCTGCCTGTCGGTTTCATACGTTAAAGCTAGAGAAAACGAGTCGAACGACAAAAGCTCTTTGGGAATCAATCCCCAGACTTTCCTGGACATATCAAAGAATCGTTGCTTCGAAGATTAACAATGCCGATCAGTTGCTGCCTCATTTGAAAGATGCTGTCAGCATTGGTTCATTAAGCCTGGCTCATTCTGACTTGACAGATCAGGGATTGCTTGAATTTGCCAAACAGACAAAAGCGAAGATTGCAAATCTTGATGTCAGATGGACTAAAGTGACAAAACCGGGACTGGAGCGATTTAGAAGCTTTCATCCCGATACGATTTTCAATGTCAGAACGAGTCCCTCTATTAAAGTTGGTAAGAAAGACTATCCATTTCTCGGTGGAGAGTATTTCATGGATAACGTTGAGGAAAATGTAACGATCCCGCTGCTGATTCCACCGGAAGATATCGGAAAAATGAATCAGAAGAATCGCAGTGTTGATCCGCAAGATTCTATGGAAGCAATTCCGCTCCCTCCACGACTCGCAGAGATGTTGAAGCAGAAGCCATTTGGTGTTCAGGAATTTGATTTTAAACGAAAGCCCGATCGCGCTGATGATCGGGATGATTACGGGACTCGCGTCTTTCGTAATGGGCGAATGTTTATTGAATCGACTACACCTAAAAAGGAAGTCAGGGCCTGGCCTTTCGCTGCCGGTTATAGTTCGGGGTTGGTACAAGTCGATGTTCGAACGATTAAAGGAAATGGTTGGGGAGTTGTCTTTCATAACAAAATTCTGAAACGTGGGTTTCGTATTTGGCTGGATGGAAAGAAATTAGGGTTTGGCCCCTCAATTTGGGGCTCTGGGGAACAGATGGAAATATTGACCGACAAAGCTCCCACGAACGGGCTCAATCAATATGACCAACTGCATATTTTGGTTGAGGGACGGACCATCACGGTGTTTCTCAACGGCGAACAATGCGGCGCGCCGGTTGAGTTGGATTTTGATTTGGGGAGACACGATGTCGCTCCCGGTATCGTGAGCGATACCAATTTCACAAAAGTGGAATTTGAACGGATTCTCTGGTTCGCCCTAACAAAAAATCCGGAGCCCAAAAATCCGGAACAGGAATTCAAAACAACTGATAAGCGTCTGATTGATCTTTTGAATCAGGAACCAGTTGACGTGCAGGAATTTGATTTTAATCGTGATCTCGAGAAAGATGGTGCGTTTTTTCATTCTGTTCGAGATGGTCGTCATTTCATTGAATCAAAGCGTGGAAATGTTCACGCGGCCTGGCCGTCCGCCGATCATCATCATTCGGGGCTGGTTCAGATTGATGTTCGAACCATTGAGGGATGTGGCTGGATGGTGGTGTTCCACAATGATTCCCTAGATCGTGGTTTTCGCATTGAGATGAAAAATGGGAGTTTGTATCTTGGCCCCTCTATTTTTGGTCCACGCCCCAATCCATTAACACCCGATTATAAAACACTCATGGAGCAGGCTCCGACGCATGGTCTGAAGCAATTCGACCGAGTGCATGTTCTGATTGAAGGACGAACCATCACCGTCTTTCTCAACGGCCAACAGTGTGGTGACCCTGTTGATTTAGAGAGCGCATTGAATGAGTGTTCTATCTTCCCGGGGATCATTGCTTTTGGTAATGGAAAAAGAACACGCATTGAATACGAACGGATTTTGCAGTATCCACTGATCGATGACACACCACTCAAGGCAGGTAAATGAGTCGATATTTACTGACGGGAGAAAGCTCTACTCCTGGCAGGGAGCCATATAGAAACTGAATAGCGGCTTCCAAACGATCACAAAAAGTCAAGAGGACACGATGCTGCGCGTGAGTCATGGCACTGGAAAAACAACTTTCCTCAAATTGCGCTGGCGTCACATCGACGAGTGAAAATATCGACGAAAAGACGGGTCATTTAGAATCGGTCCCCCATTATGTCAAATCAAAGGTGGCTAGTGCCGTGCTGCTCATCTCTGGCATTCCTATAGATAATCAGTCGCGTGTATCCTAAAATATTCGATACGCGATTTGTTTTATCTTTAAGACGTTTTTTCTACCGCGAAAATCACGAAAGACACGAAAAATTCTTTTGGCGTGATGGTTGCTTTTCTTTCCGCTATGGAACCTGTTTTAGTTCATTGATTTTTCTATCGGTTTCCTGCATTTCCAAGTGTAATTAAATGAAACACTCAGAATATCCAAATTTGAACCAATTTTTTGCCTGTTATTTCAACCAAGATTGGGATTATGAGTATACGACTTGGGAAGAAGTCGTTGAAGGATATGTTTCTGAAGTCAGTCTCATGAATCTAAATCAAACGATTATAGATTTTAGTGTGCTAATGAAATCTGATTTTTCTGACAAAAAGTTGGAACGAGTGATCGGAGGATTTGGGTGTGATATTTATCCTCCAGGATCTGCAGACGGTCTTACATATAGGGAATGGATTGTATTAATTCGAAATGAATTAATACGTCTAAGAGATTCGAAATATTCTGAGTGAAAAAAACAGAAGGATATTTGGCGGCAGTTCAAAAAGTGTTTGATAAGTGAGTTGTTTCTTCGTCAGTTTCCTGCTCGCTGCGCTCGGCCCGAATTTTATTCGGGCTTTCCTGTTTATTTTGGATGTGGTCAGCATGTGCTGTTTGTGCACTTTTGAATTTTCAGTTCGGGGTTTCGATTGCTATCGGGTAGAATCTCTGTTCGCGTTTGATTGTTGATTACTCTGGCGGGCAGACACATGGGGCTGCCCCTACTTTTTGTATCGGGTGGTCTTAGATGATTTTGTTGAACGGCGTGGGGGTGTCAAGATTTTATTTATGCATGATGAGTGGTTGATAGCTGTCGATACGTGGTTGAAACGTATCAATCCGTGGTTGATAAGCGTTCGAACGTGGTCGATAACGGGTGATCATTGGGAACGATTTCAAAAGATGTTGAACTCCACTTTTCTGAAACAAGGGACTTTTATCGTGTTGATTTTGAACTGCTGTTGTTTACTTCAGTGGATAAATTTCTCACTCGCGCGCGACGCTTATAACGCATATTCGAGAAAGGCAAGTGGCTGTCAAGTGCTGTATTTTCAGGGAAAAAGCGGGTGGTAAGACCAAATGTTTTGTTCGATGTAATCAGTTTTTGAATTAGTGCAGTTTTGAGTGGTGGAATTGGAAATATGTAGATATGCTGATTGATCAGGGAGAGCAAAAATTTCAGATAAGCCGAGGCTGTACTTTTTCCGGGAGTCAGGTTGATGAGCTGTTTTCGAATCGTTGCATTTAGTTTGGCGAGTTGTATTTGTTGTTCATTGACGATGGCAGAGAAGCCTGTCAAAAGCAAAAAATTTCAGTACAAGCACGAGCAAATCGCGATCCCGGAAGCGACAGCTGATGAGCCGATTCTCAAGGAATTTTCGTTAGAGCGGGCGGATCGTTATCTGGAGCAGGGGAGTATTGCCTGGACAAAGCAGCGAAAATGCGTGAGCTGTCACACGAATGGATTGTATCTGTTTTCTCGGCCAGAGCTGACATTGGAGATGGGGCCGCCCTCGGTTGAGAATCGTGACTTTTTTATTACGGAGTTACGAAAACTGAAAGCCATGGATCGGGAAAAACAGTTGAGCGGTATTCGACCCACGCAGGTTGCTTATATCGCAGCCGGGTTGGCAGAGTGGGATCAGCACGTCAGCAAAAAAGTGTCACCAGAGACTGATGAGGCATTGCGGTTTATGCTTAGCCTGCAGTCGAAAGATGGAAGCTGGGGTAATACGGATTGCTGGCCTCCTTTTGAATCGAGCAATTTTCAAGGGGCGACGGTTGCTGCGCGTGCTCTCAGCTCGGCACCAGGCTGGTTGGCTGGATTGAAAGATCAAGAATTACAGTCGGGTGTGGATCGTCTGAAAGAATATTTACAGAAGACAGAGCCCGCACACGATTACGGTCGGTTAATTTTGTTATGGACGGCAGCCCGCTATCCAGATTTAATCAGTGCAGAGAAGAAGCGTGCGTTAATTCAGATGGTCAGGCAGCATCAATTGCCCGATGGTGGTTGGTCGATTCGGACGTTTGCGGCTCCGGAAGCCTGGGGGAAGGGGAATCGTGCAGAGAAATTACGTGCAGAACCCGAGTTTGATAAGAAGGCGAACACCTGGAAGAATCTGAGCAGCGACGGACACCAAACGGGTCTGGCGATTATTGTCTTGCGTGAGATTGGTGTGCCCGCGAATGATCCACAGATTCAAAAAGGAGTTAAGTGGTTGCTGACCCATCAGCGTGAATCGGGTCGATGGTGGACACGTTCATTAAATACCGACCGCTGGCATTTCATAACCTATAGCGGAACGTTCTATCCGCTGCTGGCACTGAAAAGATGCGATGTCCTGCCCCCGTTGAAACAGACCACATCAAGATAGAGTTTTATCTGGTATATCAGAATTCTCTTCGCGGTATTATTTTTTGAGGCTGGCCTGCCACTTTTTGAATTCGGGAGAATTCATCAGTTTGGAATAGTTTTCCAGTTCGCTGAGGTCCAGATCTTCTAAATTGATTCCAAACCTGGTTTTTAAGGTGCCCAGGGTTTTGACGGTATCATCGAAGCTGGATTGCATCACAGAAATATTGATCAGATTCAGATAGGGGTGCAGCAGATTCGGTTCAATTTCGGCTGCTTTTCCGGCATATTTTCCGGCCAGATTGATATCTCCCGTTTCGATCAGGATTTCTGCTCGGAGAGAATAAAGATAAGGGTCAACGGATTTGAGCGCGTCGCTCAGACGATCGAGAGATTCGAGAGCCGAGGTAAATTCTCCGATTAAATAGAAGTATTCAACACTTAAGAGTTCAGCGGCCAGATCGCTTGGATAATTCTTTCGAAAGACATTGAGTACCTGCAGGTATTTTTTCTGGTTTTCTTTGGCGATTGTATCATGCGCCAATAAGAGCAGGACGGGTTTTTCCATTTTGTATTGTTTGGGAAGAGTCTTGTATGCTTGAAACGGATCACTTTTTTCATCGGACGTGGTGAGAAAATCATATCGCTTTTTCTGGTTCACTATGCGGCTTATTTCCTGCTGGTTGAGTTTGTCTTTTACGCTCAAGTGTGCTTTATAGATTTCCGGCAGGTAGAGTCGTTTCAGGGATTGCGATATGAGTTCGCCATCGGAGAAGTTGTCGATGTCGATGATTTTTAATTCGCCCGATTGTTGTTTCTCGATGATCAGGGCATGGTAGTTTAAGCTTCCGTCGGGAGTGAGGAAGCGGAAAATGACTTTGTACTGATCCTGCTCTTTTCGCATCCCCAGAAAACGATAGTCGCCGCCGTTGACGATTTCGGTCAGGATTTCTGTGTCGATTCCCTCGTTACTGCCGGTATAGGATGTTTCGAGTTGAAGGCGGATCGATTGAATCGCCTGCTTCACTGCGGGGTTCTGTTCGTATTCTGAAAGGACTCTGTTAACGAACGTTTTCCAGTCGAATAAGGCCCGGAATTTATCAGGATTCTGAGAACTGACGATTTCCTGGATCTGTCTGCCAAAAGTCTGTAACTCTGTGGGAGTCATTTTCTGGGTTGTGGCAGGAGTGTCCTTGGTTTGCGCTACCAGATTCCCGTTTGCAGAGAGCGTCAGGGTTAAGATAGTAAGACTGAGCAGAAAATGCTGTCTGACAAGGGATTTGAAGCGATGATCCATCATAGCGATTCTCGATTTCCTGAGTATTTAGCTAAGTAATAAATGTACTGATGTCTTAATCTTTGGTCGTAAAATAGAATTATCACTTTTGATATCGTCTGTTCTGGGCCCTGTAGCTTGACAGTTGTTTTGAAAAATGCATAGTATGTTCGATTCCTGTCAGAAAAGCTGGTCAGAGAGGTCTCCGTGCGCTCACAGGATGAATAATTGACGTTAAGTTGTGTTACACGTATAGTTTAAGTTAAGTCAGGTGTTTTAAGGCGGTCTTTTTCATGGCAGTTCCTAAAAGAAGGATGTCCAAATCCAATTCTCGTAAGAGACGCAGTCATAATGGTATCAAGGCTAGTAAGCCAACCTACTGTCCACAGTGTGGAACTGCGTCCCCTACCCATGCTATTTGCCCTCACTGCGGTTACTATCAGGGTCGTACCATTGTTGATACTGAGGACTAAACCTCAATGCGGATTGCACTTGATGCTATGGGGGGAGATACTGCCCCCAAACCGAATATCGAAGGCGCAATCGTGGCATTGCAGGCAGATCCTGCGCTCTGTGTCACATTAGTTGGTCCTCAGGATCAAATCGAAGCAGAGATCGAAGCTTCCGGCTATCAGGGAGATCGTCTTTCGGTTGCCCATGCCAGCCAAGTCGTAGGCATGGAAGAAAAACCAACAGAAGCGATGCGTCAAAAGCCGGACAGTTCGATTTCAATCTGTTGGAAATTGATGGCTGCTCGTGAAGTGGATGCCATCGTCAGTGCCGGAAATACCGGGGCAGTGGTTGCATCAGGCTTGAAAACCCGGCTGTTTTTGAAGTCAGTCAAGCGTCCTGGTATCGCTGTCACCTTGCCGACAACTGCCGGTCATGCAGTTCTCATGGATGTTGGTGCGAACCCTTCGGCGCGTCCTTCACACCTTTATCAATATGCTGTCATGGGTGAAATCTATGCCCGTGAAGTGTTGCACATCGAATCTCCAAAGATTGGTTTGATCAATATTGGCAGCGAAGACGTTAAAGGAAATGACCTTTATCGGGAAACGTTCCAGCTATTGAATGAGAGTCCTTTGAAAGACAGCTTTGTTGGAAATGTGGAGGGACGAGGTCTCTATCAGGGAGAGGCTGACGTTTTAATTTGTGAAGGATTTGTCGGTAATGTGGTGTTGAAAGTCAGTGAAGGAATGGCAGATTTCCTGATGCAGGCCGCTTCAAAGCATATTCTGGGCAGTCTGGATGTGGAACAAAATCAGGCAAAGCAGGCTTTTCAAGATCTGGGTAAGCGGTTTCGCTATCACGAGACGGGTGGAGCCCCTCTCTTGGGAATAGATGGTATCTGTATCATTTGTCATGGTTCGAGTGATGCCCATTCCATCTCCAATGCCTTAAGGGGAAGTGCCATGTTCAAGGATCGCGGCATTAACTCTCAAATTGCCGAACATTTAGCACAGAAACCAGTGGCCTGACTCGACTCAATTGTTTCAGAGCACTTTTATAGATAATAGAGGGATCGACTCGTGAGCAGAATCGCTTTTTTATTTCCCGGTCAAGGTGCTCAGCATCTCGGAATGGGCAAAACGATTGTCGAAAAATACCCGGCGGCCCAGGAACTTTTTGATCGAGCAGCTGAAATCCTTCAATATGATTTGGCCAAGATTTGTTTTGAAGGTCCCAGTGAAGACTTGGATTCCACTGTTATCAGCCAGCCAGCTTTGTTTGTGACCAGTCTGGCGGCTCTGGAGATGTTGCGTGCTGATTCTCCTGATAAAGTCTTAGGTTGTGAGATGGCGGCAGGTTTAAGCCTGGGAGAATATACGGCACTGGTTTTTGCCGGTGCGATGACATTTGAAGATGGTTTGCGTGTTGTGCAGCGTCGCGGAGAAGCGATGCAGGCCGCCGCTAATGCCAATCCATCCGGTATGGTCAGTGTTTTGCTGCTGGATCGCGAAAAGGTGAGTGAGATCTGCGAAGCGGCTTCTTCTGCAGGGAAGATTTGGATCGCCAATTACTTATGCCCTGGAAATATTGTGCTTTCCGGAGAAAACAGTGCCTGCGAACGGGCAGCAGAATTGGCAGAACAGGAGGGAGGCCGGGCAATTCCATTAGCGGTTGCAGGTGCCTTTCATACGGAAATCATGAAACCTGCCGACAGCCGGTTGTCAGAAGCATTGGGGGGAGTGGGGCTCAAAAAGCCTGAAATTCCGGTGATTTCGAATGTCGATGCGGAAATTCATGAAGATCCGGATGAGATTCGCGAATTACTGATACGTCAAGTGATCAGCCCGGTTCTCTGGGAAGATTCGCTGCGTAAGATGCTTGATGCTGGCTTCGACGAATTTTATGAAATTGGTCCTGGAAAGGTACTCAAAGGATTAATGAAGCGGGTCAATCGTAAGATTTCGTGCGAAACAGTCAATGATTCCTGAGTGATATAAGGTGGTTTGGGTCGAAATCCGGTATAGGATGACCCAGTCAGAGCGCCCCTGGTGTAATCAGGTACATTTCCCAGGTTAGTCAGAGCTTGATCTCATCTATCGATCTGTGCTAAAACAACTTACGAAGAGCGAATGAAGAAAATGATTGAGAACCATAAATCGGGTGTTCTCAGACTGGAAAAGTAAGCTCAATCAAATTATGAGATAACTTTGGGTAAGAATATAAGACTCAGAGTTCTTGTCTCAATTTAATGTTTACATAATTAGGGAAACAGGATATATCATCGCTACGACGAGTTGCGAATCAATCCAAGTTGGTATGGTAAAGCTGTTTCCGGCCATACAAAAAGTTAAAAATCACTAAGACGGTGAAGGAGAATTAGAGTGTCAATCGAAGAAAAAGTGGTTGGTATCGTTAGCGAGCAACTGGGCCATCCTAAAGAAGAAATTACGCTAGAGAGCAAATTTATCGACGACTTAAAAGCCGATTCATTGGACATCGTTGAACTGGTTATGGAATTTGAAGACGAGTTTGATGTCACGATTCCGGATGATGATTATGACAAAATTAAAACTGTAGGCGATGTCGTTGGTTATATCACTGAGAAAGCCAGCTAAGCATTAGCAGGCTAAGTTCAGTCGATCCGCACTGTTGGTTTTGATTTTTAAGAGTCCTGTCTTGTCATTGTAGGAAGAGTTCAAGAATGCGCAGGCGAGTTGTCGTTACGGGGGCTTCAGTTGTAACGGCTCTGGGTTTGGATGTCTCAGAGTTTTGGGACAAATTATGCGCAGGGAAAAGTGGTATTGGTCTGGTAGAACGCTTTGACTGCAGCGACTACAAAGTGCGTTTTGGTGGCGAAATCAAAGACTTTAACGCCGCAGATTATACCAATATCACAGCCAAAGAGCTGAAACGAGTCGACCGCTTTGTGCAGTTTGGTCTTGTTGGTGCTCACATCGCCTATCGTCAGGCTCAATTGGAAGACTTTGATGGTGATCCTTACCGGAGAGGTGTTCTGGTGGGAAGTGGTATTGGCGGGCTGAATGAAATCGAAAGTCAGCACGACCGCCTTTACAATCAGGGTCCTGCCCGTGTTTCTCCTTTTATGATTCCCAAGTTGATGGTGAATGCCGCCAGCGGAAATATTTCTGTTACCTATGGGTTGAAAGGTCCGAACAGCGCAGTTGCGACAGCCTGTGCTTCTGCGACGAACGCAATTGGAGACGCATTTAAGCTGATTCAGCATGACGTAGCCGATATCATGGTAACAGGTGGAAGCGAAGCTGCTGTGACTCCGATGGGGCTTTCCGGCTTTGCCCGAATGAATGCTCTGTCGACTCGCAATGATGATCCTCAATCCGCCAGTCGTCCATTTGACCGCGATCGTGACGGATTTGTGATGGCAGAAGGTGCCGGGATTATCGTGCTTGAAGAATATGAACATGCCAAAAAGCGTGGCATTCCTATTCTGGCAGAGCTTGTTGGTTATGGAATGTCAGCTGATGGGACTCATATGACGGCTCCCGATCCTGAGGGACGCGGAGCGGCACGTGCCATGCAGCATGCCATTAAAGATGCCGGATTGAATACCGACGACATTGATTATATCAATACACATGGGACGAGCACACCTTTAGGTGACGTGGCAGAAACCGCTGCGATCAACGCTGTTTTTGGCTCGCGCGTGAAATCGATGCCTGTTTCCAGTACAAAAGGGCATTTAGGCCATTTACTGGGGGCATCCGGTGGTGTGGAATTTGTCGTTGCTGTGAAAGCACTTCAGGAGCAGGTTGGGCCTCCGACCATCAATCTTGATGAACCTGACGAGAAGTGTAATCTCGATTACATCCCGAATGAGCCACGCGAGATGAAAATTGAGCGGGTGATGAAGAACAGCTTTGGCTTTGGCGGGCATAATGCCTGTCTGGTCCTGCAAAAAGCACCTTAAGTGCCTTCTTAATAGAATCGCCAAAGTCACTGATCGCATGATTATTGAGGGCAGTCGTTTTCAGCACATCCGTGGAGAAGTAGAGTTTTCCCGAATAATTCTTTAGCTGAGTGTCGCTTCAGGGTTGAAAATCATGCCTCGATTGTCTTAGCTATCCCCTGTTACAGGTGTTTCATTGGGTCTGAATCGTGTATACTGGCTGGTTTTCTGCTGCAAAGCTGGGTCAATCAAGTAGAAAACTCCAGAGTCTTAAAACCATATTCTTTCTGAATTCTTACCTGCGTGCACAGGTTTTTTAGCCTCTTGCCCGTAGAGGGGTTGTTCTGGGATGAATGTGTTCTACGATAAAAGTACATGATTCAAAGCAACTGTCAAAGTGTGTAAGCGGGACTTTCTAAAGAGATTCAAATGAATACAGATTCAAATCGTCGAATTCTGATAACGGGGATGGGTATTCTCAGTCCTATCGGGATCGGAGTGGACGCGTTTCAAGACAGTTTGATGTCGGGTAAATCGGGCATTAAAAAATCAGAATTATATGCCTATCTGGCATCACCAGATACCTGTGTGGGCGAAGTTTCTGATTTCAATTCTAGTACGATCAAAAAACAGTATCTTAAGAATCAGCGGCGTAGCCTGAAGGTCATGTGCCGCGAAATTCAATTGGGAGTGGCTTCCGCAAATCTGGCGGTTGAAGACTCTGCACTGGATCTGGAAGCAGTCGATAGTGAACGCTTCGGAATCGAATTCGGCGCCAATTTAATGTTAAGCCCGCCTGAAGTGCTTTTTGGTGCTTGCGTTGCCAGTTCTGAGGGGTCCGAATTCCAATACAAACGTTGGGGCGCAGATGGGTTGCCTAAGATGGAACCGCTGTGGTTATTGAAGTATCTACCCAACATGCCAGCATGCCATATTGGAATCATTATTGATGCACGTGGGCCAAGCAACTCAATCACACAAGCAGAAGCATCTGGTAATCTGGTGTTGGGTGAAGCGCAACGTGTGATAGAACGTGGTTGGGCTGATGTGATGATTGCGGGTGTGACGGGAACTCGGGTGCATGAAATCAAGTCGATACATGCCAAATTCTGGGATCAGTTGGCAGACTCGCCAGCCGAGCTTTCTCAACGTTCTCGTCCCTTTGACAATTCGCGAACAGGCCAGGTTGTGGGTGAGGCAGCTTGCTCACTGCTTTTGGAAGAAAAATCGCATGCGGAAAATCGTGGTGCAAAAATTTGGGGTGAGCTTTTGGGTTCTGGTGCCTCTTGCGTCATCAATCGGGATGGAACAGCTAATATGCGAGCTGCTATATCCAACTCGATCAAATCAGCATTGAAAAATGCGGGAGTCGAGCCAGGGGATATTGGTCACATCAATGCACATGGCCTGGGAGAGCAGGTTTTTGATGTGGTAGAGTTTCAGGCAATACAGGATATCTTTGGGGATAAAGCCACAGAAGTTCCTGTGACGGCGCTTAAAAGTTACTTTGGAAACTCTGGGTCTGGCTGTGGAATTGTCGAAGCCAGTGGTTCGCTGGTTGCTCTGAAACAGGGCGTGATACCCGCGACATTAAACTATGAAACACCTGATGCAGACTGTCCTTTGAATGTGGTTCGAAATGAACCTCTGGCAACAGATAACAAGCTGTTTTTGAAAATCAGCTCTACGACCTTCGGGCAAGCCAGCGCTTCCGTGATTTGCGGTGCGTGAAATCACCAGATTGAGCAATAAAAATAATCAGCCCCGGAGAGCAATGTAGAGCTTTCCGGGGCTTTTTTCTTGATCGCATCCCATTTAACCATAGCGCCTTTCATTCTATGGCACTTGGTTCAAAGGGACTTGAAGACGTCACAATACACTTAGGCACAGGTTAAAACTTTTTGAGTGTGTATTGAGCACCACGATATGCCGACAGATTCTTCATGTTGGTATTGAGGGCTTGCTGAAAATTTTGAGTGGCGGTTGCGTTGTCACCGGCAAGCAGCGCTTTTTGCCCGATGAAGAAGTATGCTTCGCAAGTTTGGGCATTTGCGCGTTCCTTGTCTTTGAGGTCGATGGATTTAATCAGATTAGCTTGAGAAACCGCCCCCATTAGAAAAGCAAGGAGATTATCAACTGAATCTCGCGTCTCTGGTTTTTGTGCAAGAACCGATTGAAATTTGGCATCTGCTGCAGGTTTTTGGTTACTGCGAATCATTGCCAGGTAAATCCAGGGATTTAATACTTTCATCTGCTCAGGAGCTAATTTTGCCGCCAGATTGAACTCGGTAATGGCAGCAGGATAATTTTGACTGAAAAAGTAGGAAAATCCTAAGTCAGAACGCAGAGCCGCATTTTGCGGATCTAGTTGCACCGCCTGTTTCTGATCTTCGATAGCCTGTGTAATCTTTCCTTGCAGAAGCCGCGCCTCTCCTCGCATTCCGAGGACGAATGGTTGATTTGGGGCAATGGAGAGCGACTGTGTCAAATCTGCTTCAGCCGTCTCAGGTTTACCACCTTCCAGGTATGCAAAGCCTCGATTCGTAATGGCATGGTGGTATTTCGGATCGATCTGAATCGCTCGGGAGAAGTCATTGATGGCTTCCTGAAGTTTTCCCTGTTGCTGGAAAAACATGGCGCGGTTGTTATAAACAACTGGAGAATCGGGCTGTTTTTGTGCAACCTGATTAAAGCTGGCGAGTGCCATTTCGTTATTTCCAGCTAAAGCATAAGCATCCGGCAGTGCCAGTAAAGCTGCAAAGTGGTTAGGGGAAAGTTTAATTGTTTCGGTGAAGTCTTTCGCCGCTTCCTGTGGTTTATTCAAGGGTAGATAGATCATCCCGCGCTGATAGTGGAAATTGGCTCGTTCTTCAGCAGTCAGGTTCGGGCGGACCAGAATTTGATTTGCAACACCCAAGGCTGTCTCGCCATGACTCTTTTTGTTTTCCATGACTGCCAGATTCATCATTCCGTAGAGATAAGGCAGATAGTAATTCACATTTTGATTTTGACTGGTCCGGATTGCTTCACGTGCATCGCCGATCCCGTCTCTGATGGTTTTGGCATTTCCCTGTGCCCTGCCTGATTCCACACGCGCACTGGCTCTCAGATAATAGGCGACATGGTCATTCGGATTTTGTTGCAAAATTTGCGATGTCAGTTCAATAGACTTCGCATAATCGCCTTTTTGCTGAGCTTGATCAGCCTGTATTTTTTGTTGGGCAAAAGGGTCGTTTGTTGCAGTGGGCTGTGCAGCCGCGGTGATGGGGAATCCGATGCAGAAAATCAAAAGGGGGATTAAACGTGACATTATGGGACCGTCCTTCAGAAGTGTGGAGATGTTTTCCTGATAACTAACCCGGCAAAATCGAAAAGTGATCGCTTCATCCGAGAATTCATTCCAATACTATAGTAGATTTCGATTTTGATGGAGATCAATCTCTCCACATCTGAAGAAATTAGCCGAAACATGGCAGATCCGATTTTTGATTCAAAGCGGTTTGACTGCCCGCCATCACCTGTAAATAGAAACAGTAATCGGCTCTGTTGTCAGATTCTCGAATACAGGTACTAAGTCGTTCTGAATATAGTTGCCTGCGGTGCTTGACATCTGAGCGCGCGGAGATTAATTTCAGTGGATAATAGGGTATCCTCTGTGGGATGCCTTCTGCGCAATTGTTTTGCATACTGGTGTTCAGTGTGTTTGCAAGGGGGAACAAGCCATTGTGGCTGTTTGTTTCTTTGTGATAAATCGGCATTCGTAAACTCGAATGGAGTCCTCTGATATGTAGGCTGGTTGGAACTCGAGCTTTAGCTCACCAATCCGATTGTCGTGATTTGTTATTTCTTAAATGACAATTACGGCTCTGCCAGGCTACCGTTTTACGGTAGTGATGGTAGTCATAAAGTGGGCATGTTCCCGCTTTTTTTTGTTAATGGTGGTACTGTTGAATTTGGGTATTCAACAGTGTCAGGAGAAATAGATTTGACTGGTTCAGGTCTTGTTTGAAGTAGTTTTCGAGTCAGCTGCGCTTAGCAACTGTCGAATGAAGGAAACACAATTATGGACGGTAAGGAAGTTCTCAGGATTGTTGATGCCATTCAACGCGATAAAAGTATTGATAAAGAGATCGTGTTTGGTGGGATTGAACAGGCAATCTTATCGGCTGCGCGCAGGCACTTCGGAGATGATCATGATCTTTCTGTCCATATTGACCGTGATTCAGGTGAACCGACCGTTTTTTGTGATGAGGAAAAGTTGGCTCAGGATATTCTAGGTGAAATTCTGGGGCGTGTTGCAGCACAAACAGCCAAGCAGGTCATGATTCAAAAAATCCGTGAAGCGGAACGAGATTCCGTTTTTGATGAATATCTGGAAATGCAACATCAATCGGTTTCGGGAAGTGTCTCGCGAGTCGAAGGTGGGGCAGTACTGATCAACCTGGGAAAAATAGAAGGCATTCTACCGCGAGGCGAACAGATACCCGGTGAATCGTTTCGAGTAGGTGATCGCGTGCGTGCGATTGTTCTGGATGTACGTAAAGCGGGTAGTCGCGTCAAAGTGATTCTCTCACGAACTCATCCGGATATGGTGCGGCGATTATTCGAACTGGAAATTCCTGAAGTCTCGGATCGAATTATTGATGTTCGTTCGTTGGCACGCGAAGCCGGTTATCGATCCAAAGTAGCAGTATCCTGTATGGACAGTAGCATCGATTGCGTGGGAGCCTGCGTGGGAATGCGAGGAGCCAGGATCAAAAATATTGTGGATGAACTTGCCGGTGAGCGGATTGATATCGTCCGCTGGAATGACTCTTTGCAGGTTCTGGTACCGAACTCATTACAACCTGCGGAAGTGGAAGATGTCATATTATGTCCGATGTTAGGGCGTGTGATTGTGCTTGTACGCGATGATCAACTCCCTCTGGCAATTGGTCGAAAAGGCCAGAATGTGCGACTGGCTTCTAAACTGGTCGGTTGGGACATTGAAGTGATGACTCAAAACGAGTTGGATGAACAGTTGGATAAAACAGTCGAAGCATTTTCTTCAATCCCCGGCGTTTCCGAAGAATTGGCTGAAAGCCTGGTATCACAGGGATTTTTCAGTTACTACGATTTATCCGTTATCGAGCCAGACCAGTTGGCAGAACTCGGTGGTCTGACTGCTGAGCAATGCACACAGATTGTGGAAGTTGCTGATCGGGAAAGTGAGCGTGTCGAAGCGGAAGAAGATGCACTGCGCGCCGCCAAGAAAAATAATCCGCCAGCCTCAGCCGAAAAGGAATCCGTCGCTACCGAAGCTGAAATAACTTCAGAACCGGCAGAGACTGAATCTGAGGCAGAAGTGAGCGGTTCGGAAGCTGATGAGAGTGCCGTCGTAGAGGAAGCCTCTACTGAATCCGAGACAAAGACAGACGAAGTCGTCGAAGCTGAAGCTGAAGAGAGTGTCGTCACGGAGGAAGCCTCTGCTGAGTCCGAGACAAAGACAGATGAAGTCGTCGATACTGAAGAAGTACCGGTGAGTGCGGAGAATACTACAGAAGAGTCTACAGAAAAGCAGGAATAAATCGTTTATTACGAGTAAGTTTTATGAGGCAGTTGTCTCATCAGGTGATTCGTTTGAATTCACTGAATTTAAAAACGGATTGCAGAATTGTTCACGGGAGAAGAGCTGTTGAAGATACGTATTTTTGCTCTTGCAAAAGAGTTGGGAATGGACAGCAAAGTGCTGATCGATGAATGTAACCAAGCGGGGGTGAAGTTGAAGAACTCCGCTTTGGCGAGCATCACGCCCGACGAACGTGACATTGTGATTGCCTATCTGAATAAGAAGGAACAACCTTCTGGTGATTCAGCAGAGGCCGTTGATCAGGCAACCATGGTACCGCAACGTGAACAGGCGAAGATGCGGACCATCAAGGCCATGACGTCCCGATCACAATCTTCTCGTTCTACAACACAAAAATCCTCCGGAGCATCAGAAGATGAGGAGCTTTCAGACAAGGGAGAAGAAAGCGATTCAGGGGTAGCGGTTGAAGAAGCAGAGGAAGCGGCAGAAAGTTCCGATTCCCCAGACGATTCTTCTGGAGAGGAAGAAACTTCTGGTGCAGTGGCTAAGGAGTCTCGTTCTAGCGCACTGAAACGCAAGTCAAAAGAAGCTGAATCGGGTGAGTCGGACCAAGTTCTCAGTCGTGATGATTTTGTACCTGCTGGAAACACAAATTCTTCCTCAATCCGTGAGATGTTACCTCGTGGGTCCACACGTTCTGGCAAGCAGCAGTCGAAAGCGAAAGCCAAGTCTGCATTGCCTTCAGTGGCAGCTCCTCCTGCGTATAAGCAACCAGTTATTCCTAAAGTCAAGAAAAAAGAGGTAAAAGCACAGAAGCCTGAAGTTCGTTTGACTGCAGATATTCTGGAGCAAAAGAGTCCTCTGGCCGCTCATCTGGCTCAACATACGGAACAGAAAAAGCGTGAGAAAGATCGTGATCCTCAGGACGAAGATTCAAAAGAACGTCGAGGAAGTCTGAGCCTGGTCGAAGCGCGGAAACAGCGTCGAGAACAGCGCAAAGAAGGTCGTCGTGTCTTTGCTCCTGATGGAACTGAGCAGCAGGAAGTGGTAGGCCGTCGCCCCCGTCGATCAAAACGGAAGCAAGATTCAGGAGCGATCGTTCACAAAACAGAAGCGGAAGTCGAAGTGCCAATGACGGTACGCAGTCTTTCGGAGGCGATGGGGCGTCCTGCAAAAGCAATAATGTCAATTCTGTTTAAAGAATTTGGTGAAATGGTAACCATCAACCAGATCCTTGAAGAGGAAACTGCTTTGGCAGTGGCATTAGAATTAGGAGTGGATCTGACCTTTAAACGGCAAAAAGGCGCTTTGGAAACTGTTGCCGAGATTATTGATCAGGAAGACGCTCCCGAAGATCTTATCACACGACCACCGATTATCACCGTACTGGGTCACGTAGATCATGGTAAGACGACTCTCGTCGATTCACTTCGAAATTCGAAAGTGGTTGATGGTGAAGCGGGGGGAATTACCCAGCATATAGCCGCTTATCAAATAGATTATAACGGGCACAAATTGACTTTTGTGGATACACCCGGGCATGCCGCTTTTAGTGAAATGCGATCACGGGGTGCGAACGTCACAGACATGGTCGTGCTGGTAGTTGCAGCTGATGATGGTGTGATGCCTCAGACTGCTGAAAGTATCAGCCATGTTAAAGCGTCTGGTGTGCCAATGGTTGTGGCAATGAATAAAATTGATTTGCCCGAAATTAACGAACAAAAAGTATTGACGGATCTCGCTGGCCAAGATGTGCTTCCCTCCGAATGGGGTGGAGAAACCGAAGTGGTACGAGTCTCTGCTTTACAGGGCACAGGTCTCGACAGTTTGCTGGAAACGTTGTTGTTGACTGCTGAATTGCATGAACTCAAAGCGAACCCGAATCGTTCTGCCGTTGGTGTCTGTCTGGAAGGTTTCCGCGATGAAGGTCGCGGTTCTGTCGCTTGGTTGATTGTTCAAACTGGTACGTTGCGGATAGGTGACGCCGTGATCTGCGGCAAATCTTATGGTTACATTCGTGCCATGTATGATGACAAAGACCAGCAGTTAGAAGAGGCCTTACCCGCAATGCCTGTGAAGGTGACCGGCCTGGATACTGTACCGGGTGCCGGCGATCACTTTGTTGTGGTTCCTGACATTGATCAAGCGAGAGAACTGGCTGAAGAGCGTCGTCATGAAGGACGTGCCGATACTTTATCGAGACACAGTGGTGGTCCTCGAACTCTGGAAGACATTATGAGTTCTGTCCACGAGGGGGCGATTCAGGATCTGCCTCTGATAATCAAAGCTGATACGCCAGGTTCTCTGGAAGCGATTCGAAGTGAAATCGGGAAGTTCGAGCATCCAGAAGTGCGGGTTAAAATACTGCACGAAGGGGTTGGGGGAGTCAACGAAAGTGATGTCTATCTGGCGAGTGCATCAAATGCAATTATCGTTGCATTCCATGTGATTGCAGAAGATCGCGCTCGAACTCTTGCAACACAGGAAGATGTCGAAATTCGGCGTTATAGTATCATTTATGAAGTCTTAGATGATATCAAACAGTCGCTGGAAGGGATGTTGCGTCCCGAACTGGTACAGGAACAAACCGGACGTGCTCTGGTTCTACAGACATTTTCGATTAGTCGATTTGGAAAGATTGCTGGTTGCCGTGTGTTGAATGGAACGATCAATCGAAATGATCGCGTACATCTGATACGAGACCAGAAGATACTCAATCAATATGGTCTCGCCTCGTTAAAAAGAGAAAAGGATGATGTGAAGGAAGTTCGCGAAGGCATGGAGTGTGGTATTCTTCTGTCTGGGTTTAATGATATTAAGGAGGGAGACCTGTTAGAAGCATTCCGGATCAATGAGGTCAAACGAACTCTTGAGGAGTCTTCTAATTAAGGTGGACTCGAGTCAATCATTGAATGCTTGTGGGGACTGAATGACAACCCGTCGAATAGAAAAAATTGCTCAAGCGATATTAGAGACAGTGAGTACAACAATCCTGCTGCATTTGCGCGATCCTCGTATCCAGAATGTGACGGTTTTACATGTTGAAGTGGCTCCGGACGTGCAGTCGGCTAAGATTTATATTTCGATCATGGGAGATGAAAAGTCAAAAGCACTTTGTATGCATGGATTGAACTCTGCAAAAGGATTTATTCAATCCAAAATTGCAGATCGAATTCAGACCCGTTATACACCTGTGATTCAATTTGTTCAGGATTCCGCTTTGAAGGATTCAATGGAGGCACTTCGTATTTTGGATGAATTACAAGTCGAGCGAGAAACGAACACTTCAGAGCAGGAAACTTCTTCGGAAGAGGATCGGAGCACCGATGAAGAAACGCGTGAAGCTTAACAGAGAGTGTTTCCGTAAATAAAAGAGTTGTATCCATTACTTTCCAATTGAAATATCTCGTAGACAGCACAGACAGATATGGTTGCTAAAAAAATTTCAACATCAGAAAAACAGGCTATTTGTAAGAAACTGATCACGCTGCTTAAAAAGCGATATTCAGCAACATTACCAAAGTATGATCGCCCTGTATTAGAGACAATATTACACGCCATCTGTCTTGAGAATACTACGAATTCTCAGGCTGATGAAGTTTTTGATTCTCTTCTGGCAGGCTTTCATGACCTGAATGAAATCCGCGTAAGCACGATTTCAGAATTGGAATCTGTGTTTAAACCGGTCGATGATGCAGAATGGCGTGCGTATAGGATCAGGTCGGTTTTACAATATGTGTTCGATAAAGAATATTGTTTTAATCTGGATTCATTGAAAAAGAAAACATTAGAGCAGGCACAAAAACAATTAACGAGGACGAAAACATTAACTCCGTTTGTGATCAACCATACATTGCAGGTTGTCTTGGGGAGCCATGTTTTACCGGTGGATGAAAAAATCCTGAATGCGACCAAGTGGATCGGGCTGCTGTCTGTGGATGAATGCATAGAGACGGCGAGTGACAATCTGAAATCAAGCGTCCGAAAGGCAGATGTCCCTCTATTCAGTCATTTATTGAGGTGCCTTTCAACAGACGAAGAACTTGCGGCTGATTTTAATTTACTCAAGAATCCTTTACCGGAAGAGGGAGTGGAGTTAACGCAAGCGGCAAGTCGGCTGGAAGCCATGTTTGCAAAGCCACTTTCCAAACAGAAAAAACGGGTGACGAAAAAGAAAGCATCCGCAAAAACCAAAAAAACGAAAGCCAGCGTGAAAAAGAAAGTACCTGCCAAGAGAGTAAAAACGGCAGCGAAAAAATCCCCGAAAAAAACCGCAAAAAAAACTGTAAAAAAAGCAACCAGAAAAACTGCATCAGCTAAAAAGGCAGTAGTCAAGAAAAAGGTTACCAAAAAGAAACCAACCACAAAGAAAAAAAAATAAGCGATCAGGAACTCGATCGATCATTGCCGAGCAACCACTCCTTTCGCTGCAAAATTCCTGTACAATACTGATGTCAGGCAGATTCCTCTGTTTTCCAATGTTAAAATTGCAGATTCCGAAGAAAGCAGTCTTGGTGAAGATGGTGAGGGGGCGTTACAATAAATGCTCTCTATCACTGTTCTAGCAAGTACAGTTGATGGTCTCAGATAGAGAATGAATAATCTCTGTTTCTAATAATGGAGTTTGAAGATGAGCGGTTTTCCTAAGACGGCGATCACGACAGCCAGACAGATAGTGTTGTTACCTGCTTTGATGGTTTCAATTGGTTTGGCACCTCTCTCAGCTGAAATGCCTGGCAAGAAGGGAGTTGAGAAGAGTTCTCAAAAGAAGTCGACTCCTAAAGTATTCTCTCTGGGAGAAGGTATTGCTGATGATGTCGTGCTTCCCTTTGTTCCGTCAAAATCGCGCACTCCTGAAGAACTGAAAGAAGTTGATTCTGCTGCCTGGTATATGACGGGTCGTTTGCGCGAGGCACGCAATGATTTTATCGGAGCGTACGAAGCTTATAAAAAGGCGATGGAGTATAATCCGAATTCGATCGAAATATACCGGGTTCTGATCAGGTTGGCTTCGGGGCTGGATAAAACAGAAGAAGCGATTCAGTATGCCCAGAAAGCGGTCGAACTCGATCCAAAAGATTATGAACTCATGCGGAAGCTGGGTTTACATATGGCTGGACAGGGACGTTTTGAAGAGGCAGTCCGTTTTCTGAAGAAAGCATCTACTTCTCCGACGATCAATAAAAAGTCGGGCGTTTATGTAATTATTCAACATGATCTGGCAAATCTCTACGAGCGGTTAGGTAAAAAAGAAAAAGCGGCAGAGTGTTGGGAAGTGGTTTTTAATGCTCTGACAAAACCAGATCAGTTTACTTTCGAATACAACTCTCGTTCTCAGCTCGAAGCCAAGCAAGGCAAATTATATGAGCGGATCGGACAGTCATTTCTAGAGACAGGTCGCCTGAAGCTTGCTGTTGAAGCATTCAACAAAGCGGCAGAATCTCAAAAAGGGCGTCCTGGTATTTTGAAGTACCATTTGGCACAAGTTTATTTCAAATCGAAACAGTATCAGCAGGCGCTCGATTCATTACAGGCCTATTATGATGCGCAGCTACAGTCAAAAGGGCGCCAGGCCTATGAATTTCTGGCAGAGATTTTGAAAGCTTTGAATCGTTCAGATGAGCTCATTCCCAAGCTGGAAAAACTGGCAGAAAAAGATCGCTTTAATCGCACACTAAATTATTATCTGGCAGAGCAGTATGCGGATCAGGGGCAGTTTGCTAAAGCCGAAAAAACCTATCTGGATTCGATTGGTAAGTCATCTGATTCTGAAGGATTGGCTGGTTTGATAACACTCTATCAAAAGAATCAGAACTACCAGAAACTGATTGAAACACTTTCCAAAATTGTTCAGGGCGGAGATGGGCTTCAGAGAATACAGTCGAGTCTGGAAAAGATGTCCAAGGACAAGAAATTCATGAATGGCCTGATTGCAGAGGCTCGGAAACTGAAAGATAACGACCCGCCGGGCTTAGACGTCTATTCCGGATATATTCTTGCAAAACTGTCTGCAGTAGCAGAGCAGAAAGAGGCAGCGCACGATTTCTACCAGTTCGCTATGGATGCAGCAGGAAAACATGCCAAGCCTCAAGTGAGAGGGAATTGGGCTTACAAACTTCTACTGGAATACAGCTTTCTTTTAAGAGTAGAAAATCAGTATGGAGAACTCTCGGAGTTATTGCAGAAAGCAATCAAAAACCCACTATTGGCGCCTCAGCGGATTGATTTGTTGTATCGTTTAGCGGATGCCCGAGAGCGAAATGGCGAGACAAAGGCTGCTCTTAAAGCGAACGCAGAAGCACGCAAGGTAGCGCCCAAACTTCCAGATCTTGATTACCAGCACGCCTGGATCTATTACCATAGTCGTGATTGGGACAATGCCATTGTTCAAATGCAGGACTTCCTCAAAAAATATCCAGGGCAAAAGAAAAGCGTGTATTTAGTCAAGTCGATGCTCTCCAATACCTATGTGCAACAAGGAGATATCGGCAAAGGTCTTGCAGTTCTAGAAGAGATGCTTGCCGCAGATCCACAAAATCCTACTATCAATAATGACTTGGGATATCTTTACGCCGAGCAGGGGAAAAATCTCGATAAGGCAGAAAAGATGATTCGGATTGCTTTAAAGTCTGAGCCGAACAATATGGCTTATCTCGATAGTATGGGGTGGGTCTTATTTAAAAAGCAGAAGTATAAGGAGGCTCAGGAATATCTTGAGAGAGCCCATAAGTTACCTGGTGGTGAGGATAGTACCATTCTGGATCATCTTGCAGACTGTTATCACAAATTAAACAAACCCAAAGAGGCAACAGAACTTTGGAAGAAGGCATTGGAAGCAGCGCAAAAGTCAGCCTTTCCCGATACAAAACTGATTGACCAGCTTCAGAAAAAAATGAATCAGTAGTTGGTTGCTTTTATCTTGGGAGTTTTTTTAGGTTCAGTTTTTTCTAGTTTACGTTGTTCTGACGTAGTAGCATCATTTTCAATTTTCAGTTGAGCAAATCATAAATGGCCGGACATTCACATTGGGCAAATATCGCCGCCAAGAAAGGGGTGATAGATAAAAAACGGGGTAAACTTTTTGGCAAACTGAGCCGCGCAATTATTGTGGCAGCCCAACATGGTGGTGGAGACCCCGGCATGAATTTAGCTTTGCGTTATGCGATAGATAAAGCACGCAAAGCCAGTATGCCAAAGGATAATATTGACCGTGCTGTTAAAAAAGGGTGTGGAGAAGTATCTGGCGAACGATTTGAGGAACTAATCTATGAAGGTTACGGTGTGGCGGGCGTTGCGGTTTTATGCGATATCCTGACTGAAAACCGTAATCGAACAGCGGGTGAGATCCGTAAGACCTTCGAAGTGCATGGCGGCAATCTTGGCAGCACAGGTTGTGTGTCCTGGATGTTTGAGCGAAAAGGTCTTTTCCTGGTTCCGGCAGAAAATGTGAACGAAGATGAGTTGTTTGAAATTGCCTTGGAAGTCGGTGCGGATGATGTTTCCGCCAATGGCGATGTTTTCGAGGTGACTTGCAGTATCGAAGCATTTCAACAGGTTTCTGAGGAATTCGAGAGCAGAAAAATCCCAACGAATCTGGCAGAAATTTCACGTATTCCTGCGAATACAGTTGATTTGGGAGTAAATGACGGTAAAAAAGTTCTCAAGCTTATGGAATCACTGGAAGATCATGATGATGTTCAAAGTGTGACAGCAAATTTTAATATTCCTGATGAAATTATGGCCGAGGTCATTGCAGATTAATTCTTAATGAGGTTTTTAAAGGGGACAGGATCTTGACGATTGAATTCAGTTGTTCGCATTGCAATAAAGTCCTGAAAACCTCGGATGACAAAGCCGGGCGTAGAGCCAAGTGTCCCCAGTGTGGCGAGCCGATCGATGTGCCATTGCCGGGAGGCGTCGCCAGTGATGACGGTTTCGATGGTTTTGATGAACCAGCCAGCGAAACGCCTGTAAGTGAAGAGCAGAGTTTCCTCGGCGAATCATCAGTCCGAGAAGAAGACAGCTTTCTGGCACAGGGTGACACGAACTGCCCGATGTGTGGTGCTTCTGTTCCTGCTGGCGCTACAAAGTGTCAGGCATGTGGTGAGACGCTCAAGGCTTCACGAGGCTCCGGTAAAGGGCAGTGGGAACCACGAGTCTTTAGCATTGGCGAAGCTTTTTCTCGTGCCTGGGAGGTCTATAAAGCCAACCTGGGGATTGCGATCGGGGTGCCTCTGCTGGCGGGGGTTATTTACTTTATCGGTTCGTTCGTGATTGGCATGATCTCAGGACTTATGGCAGTTGCTGTTGTTCCTGCGGGTGGGAGAGGTATGGGACCAGAGATACCGTTGCCAATTATGCTTGTGCAAAATGTTTTTATCTATTCGATCTTGTTCTTCCTTCAGATGGGAGGTCAGTTAACGTTCCTCAAGATTGTGCGTGGCGAAAATCCTGAATTTAGTACCATGTTCAGCGGCGGCCCCTTTCTTGTGCGGATGTTTGTCTGCAGCATTATCTATTTTATAATTGTTTTTCTAGGGTTTATCGCTTTGATCATTCCCGGGATTATCTTGTCGCTCATGTTCTGGCCCTACTCCTTTATTCTGGTTGACCGGAATTTACCCGGAATCGAATCAATCTCTGAGTCACGGAAAGTTATGTCTGGCAATAAGTTAAATATGTTCGGCCTCTCATTGGCATTAGGTGGGATTACTATATTAGGAGGCCTCCTCACGTTGGGGATCGGTTTGATTTTCATCATTCCCTTCACTTATATGGTTCAGACCGTTGCTTATGCTGAAATGACCAGCCAGTGAGCTGCTTCAATAAATCGTGTTAGTTGTGAATCATTCTTTCAAAGTGATTTAGCCATCGATTTGAGGTTTATTTATTGTCGATTGAATTCAGTTGCTCACACTGTCACAAAAAATTTACTGCGTCAGATGATATAACAGGGTCCCGAGCGAACTGCCCCTGGTGTAATAGTTTTTCTCTGATTCCTGAACAAAAGCAGGAAATCAATGACTGTAGTTTCGATTCAGAGGAACCCATCTTCGAAGAAGATGAATTTCAATTGGGCGAGATGGTAGCCTGTCCTGTATGCGGTAAATTGATGGATTTGTATATAGGTACTTGTCAAGCTTGTGTTAATGAAAAAACGATTCGAAAATTTGAGGATGATTCCAGAGACAAAGATTGGAAATCGGGAAAAGTAAGTGTTTCGACCGTTTTTTTTCGCTCGAGTCAATTGTATCGGAAAAATTTCGGCTCATGTGTTTCTGCCTGTTTCGTGTGTGGTTTCTTGGCCTATTTCTTAACTCACACTGTTTTTTACTTTATTGGTTTTATTTTAGCAGGAGGTGTTGTTGGGGCAGTTGTGTCAGAGAATCCTGCATTGGTCATCCTCTCAATCTTACTGGTACCTGGTGGAATTGCATTAATTCTTTTCGTTTCCAGTTTATTGTTTTGTTATTTTCTGCTTGGTTTTCAGTCTTACTTTTTAAAAGTGGTTCAAACTCAGAGTTTAGGCGTTCGAGAGATTTTTAAAGTCGGTCCGTATTTCTGGAGAATGTATTTAAGCAGTATGGTTTTAACGGTATTCTTTCTTGTGGGATTTGCTTTCTACTTTATTCCAGGGATGATCTTGATATTCTATTGTTGGCCTTATGCACTGCTTATCATTGATCGAGATTTACCGAGTATCAGTTCTATTACTGAAGCACCGAAGCTGATAAAAGGAAACATGAAAAGTCTTGCGATTATTTTACTGCCAATTATGTGTTTAGCTTTTGCCGGTATGCAAAGCACGCAGATTATCTTTGATTTTTGTGAACAGGTTTTATATCTGACAGCTGACCAGAGTGACTATCTTACTTTTGGTGTTACTGGAATTATCGGGACGTTTGCGATTTCATTTGGAATGCTGATTCTAGCTGTCACCTATGCTGAAATGACCGGTCAGTGAGCTAAATGAATAAGATAACGAACCAATTCTTAGTACTCCTTCGTCAGGGTTTTCTGCGGGGGAGTTCTTTTGCTATGATACCAGCCATTGAGCGGGGCCGAGTCAGCCCCGAGTACTATGTAACTGAATGTGGACGTGAATATGGTTCGTGAGCCTGTTATCAAAGGGGATGATGAGCCGGAAGATGATTTTTCCGGCGGTGCAGTTGGCTGGGATTCCAGCTGTCTGGCTGACGATGCGGAGTATGATGATGTCCTGCGTCCTCAACGGCTCAGCGAAGTTGTCGGACAAAGGCAGGTTGTTGAACGTCTGCAAGTGATTCTGGATGCCACCCGCAAACGGAATGAACCATTGGGGCATCTTTTATTGGATGGCCCTCCGGGATTAGGGAAAACCACGCTCGCTTCTGTACTGCCTAAAGAACTGGGGACCGAGTTGCAGATTACTTCCGGTCCTTCTTTAAGTGCCCCTAAAGATCTGTTGCCTTATCTGACCAATGCCGCTCATGGTTCGTTTCTGTTTATTGATGAAATCCATCGCCTGCCAGCCACAGTCGAAGAATTTATCTATCCTGCGATGGAAGATTTTCGTGTGGATATTACATTGGGTGATGGCATCAATGCCCGCACAGTGAACATGAAATTGCAGAAATTTACACTGATAGGTGCGACAACGCGCAGTGGGATGTTGACGGCGCCATTGCGGGATCGATTCGTACGCCGAGAACATCTGGATTTTTATGACGATGAAGAGCTGGTCGAAATTGTCCGTAGAAATTCCATCAAGCTGCGGACCGAAATTTCTGATGATGCTGCCTTTGAAATTGCCAGACGCAGTCGAGGTACACCACGCAAAGCCAATAACCTGTTGCGCTGGGCTCGTGACTTTGCTACCAGTAAAGCAGATGGTCATATTACAAATGAAGTCGTGGCTAAGGCATTTGAAATGCTGGAAATTGATCACCTTGGTTTGGAGCGTCAGGACAGGCGGTATCTCGAAACACTGGTGAAAACATTTTCCGGAGGCCCTGCAGGAGTACAGGCGCTTGGTCACAGTTTAAATATTCCAGCGGATACCCTGGAAGACGAAGTCGAGCCATTTCTGTTGCGTTGCGGGTTTATCCAACGTTCACCACGCGGACGCATTGTCACGATGGCTGCTTTAGAACATCTGAAATTGACGTTACCCGAAGCGGGCTAACTCTTCAGATTCGAATTACTCTATTTCACAAAGAAGAACCATGAGTCAGTCGGTTTACTATGATTATGACGTCGTTGTCGTCGGAGCGGGGCACGCCGGCTGTGAAGCAGCCCTGGCCGCAGCGCGCCTGGGTGCAAAGACAGCGCTCTTAACTATGAATTGCGATACAGTAGGTCAGATGAGCTGCAACCCTGCAATCGGGGGAGTCGCGAAAGGGCAGATTGTCCGGGAAATCGATGCGCTGGGTGGGGAAATGGGTCGTGTGATTGATGAAACGGGAATTCAGTTCCGTATGCTCAATCTCTCCAAAGGACCTGCCATGCATAGTCCGCGTGCGCAAGCGGATAAAAAGGCCTATCAGTTTAGTATGAAATGGAAGGTTGAGCAGCAGGAGAACCTGGCATTAAGGCAGGAGATCGTTAAGAGTCTGGTTGTAGAAAATGATCGTATCTCTGGCGTGGAGGTTCACGGCGATGCACACTATCGTGCGCGGTCTGTCATCTTGACAACGGGCACCTTTCTGCAGGCCATCATGCATACTGGCGAAGCGAAAACCAAAGGTGGCCGCGCCGGTGAAGGGACAACGGGAACCCTTTCAGACAGTCTTGTTGAATTGGGTTTTGAATTGCAGCGTTTTAAAACAGGGACCCCTGCGCGGCTCAACGGTCGCACGATCGATTTTTCGGTGCTGGAAGAACAGCCTGGCGATGACAATCCTCAGCCTTTTTCCTACATGACCGAGAAAATCAGCCAGTCGCAAATGCCCTGTTATTTAACGGAGACCAACACGGAAGTGCATCGGTTGATCAACGAAAATCTGCATCGTGCGCCGATGTATTCAGGCCAGATCAATTCGACAGGCCCCCGCTATTGCCCTTCGATCGAAGATAAAGTGGTACGCTTTGCTGAGCGCAATTCACATCAGATATTTCTGGAACCGGAGGGGCGATTTACCAACGAGTATTACTGTAATGGTATCTCTACGAGTTTGCCCCGTGATGTTCAGGATCAGATGATTCATTCCATTCGCGGTTTGGAACAAACAGAAATCATGCGCTATGGTTATGCCGTCGAGTATGATTTTGCCACTCCCACACAATTAAAGCCGACACTGGAAACCAAACGAGTGGAAGGTCTGTATTTTGCGGGTCAGTTGAATGGAACCACAGGCTATGAAGAAGCAGCCGGTCAGGGTTTACTGGCGGGTTTAAACGCGGCATTAAACATAGCCGGTAAACCGGATTTAATCCTGGATCGAAATGAGGCCTATTTAGGAGTGCTGATTGATGATCTGGTTACGAAAGGTGTGGATGAGCCTTACCGGATGTTTACCTCGCGTGCCGAGTTTCGATTATTACTCAGGCAGGATAACGCTGATCGCAGGATGACGCCCATTGGTCGTCGCGTTGGTTCTGTGGGTAGTGAGCGTTGGCAAAAGTACCAGGCTTACGAAGCAGAGATTACACAGATTCAGCAGTTTATTCAGAGCACCCGTTACCAGGGAAATACTTTGGAAGAATGGCTTCGTCGACAGGATATCAGTTGGCCTGAGGTCTGTGAGTTTGCTCCTGAGCTGGCAAGCTTTCGTGTCTCGAAACGGGCCATCGAGCAGACTCTGATCGAAGTCCAGTATGCGGGATACATTCGCAGGCAGACAGCCGAGATCGAAAAGCAGAAGAATGTGGAAATGCTCCACATACCTGAGCAGATTGATTACCAGTTGGTACCCAACTTGCGAAATGAGGCCAAAGAAAAATTCATGCAGGTCAAGCCGTTGAATATTGGACAGGCGGGCAGAATCAGTGGAGTGACCCCAGCAGATTTGACTGTATTGGTTCTTTACTTAAACAGTTCGAGCCGGATGGCCACATAAAACAGGCTGTTTCGGAAGTTTCAGGTCTTCAATTTCCCTGTGATTTGACTGTTTTAGACCTGGGAACTGTGTGAAAATCGGGGGTTTTTTGTGAGTTCGCGGACAATCCACTATAGGTAGAATCACTGTAAGTATATGGTTGATAGGTATTTGTTTCAAATTATTGGTCAACTGTCCGAATGCCTGTTGACCATATCGTCAGAATAGATACAATCGGAGTTATTGATAATACTGGTAAAGTCAAGCGGTATTGAGAGATTTGGCGTTTGTATCTATGTAGGATACTTATGGCGTCTGGAAAGTCAGTAACGTTTGGCAAGTAAACGGGCCACAAAACTACACCTTGGAGGATGTGGTTTTTTATCTCTTTACCTGGTTTCAAGTAAATAGATAAGAGGCTGATTATGGAGATGTCAGTTTCAGTAGGGGTATAGATGAAAGGGTCATCGGTATCACTGCGCAGGGGCTCGGTTATTGCATGTTGTAATAGCCTTAAAGCGCTTGGTCTTTCCCGCTCAACTGGAGTGGGTCTTCAAAGGATGGATGAGCAATATGAAAACGGTCTTTACCACAGGCGAAGCCGCAAAGATTTGCAAAGTGAGTCAACAAACAATTATTCGTTGTTTTGATTCTGGCCAACTCAAGGGGTTTCGGGTCCCGGGCTCTCGCTTTCGCAGGATTCCACGTGATGTCCTGTTTAAATTTATGAAAGACAATGGAATTCCCACTGATGCATTGGAAAGCGGAAAACGAAAGGCTTTAATCGTAGATGACGATGAAGAGCTGGTAGAGTTGATTCGTGATGTATTAGATGCAGATTCCCGATTTGAAGTCCGTGTTGCTAATAACGGATTTGACGCCGGCATGATGGTGAAAGAATATCACCCTGATATTATTATTCTGGATGTCATGCTACCTGACATTAATGGTAAGGAAGTCTGTCAGCGTGTTCGCAGTGACTCTTCCATGGATGATGTAAAAATTATCTGTATCAGCGGTATGGTTGAAGCAGACAAGATTGACGATTTAAAAGCCGCCGGTGCGAATGACTTCATGCAAAAACCATTTGAAGTCGAGCAATTGGCAGATCGAGTCTGTACGCTTCTGAATCTGGAATCCGTACACGCAACTGGTTAATTCCGGGATCAAACAGACATCAGTTTCATGGCGGTCGGAGCTTGAGTTCCGATCGTCGTGGGTGCTGTTTCATGGAGTATCAGATGTCGAGCGAAGCCGGTATCACTAATATGGAATTACCGGATGCTTATTACAGACGTTTGTTTTCATTGATCCCAGCACGTTCACTCCAGTCGGTCATCAGCGAACTATCAAGCGTCTGGTGCGAAGCCACCGGTGCTGATGCGGTCTACCTTGGTGTATTTGAGAGTGAGCCCCAAAAGCTGACTGCTGGCCTCTTTCGTTCTGATCAGCAGAATGAGACGGAATGTTTCATTAAAGAATCGATTCAGGTCTCGAACGATTGTTCGATCAAAGAGCAGGCTTTGTCAGTTTTTGGACAGGGGCGTTCCTTTCCACTTATTTCTCAAGAGCCATTTGATTTCTTTTCGATTCCTGGTACCCCAATGGACCTCGCCGGAATTTTTCTGTTTTCACCAACAAGAGTGACAGAAGAACTTCCACTCATTTCACAATTAATTCAGTTAAGCCAGCGTCTTCTGGTTCAGGTGATTGAGTTAAGGACGCGGAGTGTTCCAGCTCCCGCTAAGAGAGAGTCTGTAGAAACTGACTTGGGGAAAACTCTTGCGACAGAACGCCGGATTTTTCCGAGTACTGATAAACTGGAAGCGATGGCAGAATTTGCGGCAGGTGCAGGCCATGAAATTAATAATCCCGTTGCTACGATTGTAGGACGCGTGCAGATGCTTCTCAAAGGAGAGACGGACCCGGATCGTCGACAGTCTCTGGCAACGATTGGAGGTCAGGCTTACCGCGTGCGGGATATGATTGGCGATGCGATGTTATTTGCCCGACCACCTGATCCTCGACCCGTATCACTGAATTTCCAATCAGTCACACAGGAAGTGTTGAGCAGTCTTAGTAGAGAAATATCGCACTCTGGCGTTCAGGTATCCGTTGAGATATCAGAATTACATTCGATCTGGGCCGATGAAATTCAATGTAAAGTTGTTCTGAGCAATTTGATATTGAACAGTCTGAATGTGCTTGAATCTGGTGGTCATGTGCGGATTGTTTCAGAAGAAATAACAACAGACACTCAGCGAGTACTACAGATTCGTGTGATTGATGATGGTCCTGGGTTAACAGAAGAAGAAAAAGTGCATTTATTTGACCCTTTCTATTCAGCCAGACAGGCCGGGCGGGGCCTGGGATTTGGTTTATCAAAGTGCTGGCGCATTCTTTCACTTCATGGTGGATTGATTGAAGCAGAAAATAATGTCGATTGTGGGGTGACGTTTCATCTATTCTGGCCAGCAGAGAATCCGTCGGGATCATCGACCGTTTCAGAGTGATCTACCTGAATGAGAACGTAAACAAGCGACTTTCTGTAATTCAGCGCTTGCAGATTCGCCGGGGATCGGTTTCAATATAGCCATCAGGACGTTTGGGAAGTATGATTTCGAGCAAGTTAGATCTACTTTGCACCCTTCTTTTCATTGATGAGGCAGCCTGGGGACGATGGCGGCGATTCATTCCTATCTGATCATTTTGACCAGCTTCGTAGCACAATCCGATAAGATTTCGGATGTACCTCTGCTGGAAGAACCAGCAAGATATGCTATAGAAGCGCCTGATATTGCAGTCAGAGGAGTCCCTGTCAGCAAAGTCACCATTCGTGCTCTCAAGGTGAATGGTTCTCTGGATACGTCTTTTTCTGGTCATCCTCAGCAAATATTGGGTTTGGAATTATGGGTCGATGACGTTGATACCGCCTTACCTCGTTTCGAAAATGGCATTCTGGAATTAAAGACAGATTTGTCAAAAAACCAGAAAGTCTTTATTACCCAGGATACCATTGTTGTCGATCCGGATATTCGCGGAACTGGCACGCAAGCGGTTTATCGTATTTCAAAATGGATGAGCCTGCTGCCTCCCCTGATCGCCGTTGTGCTGGCGATCTGGTTTCGGAATATCATTCTGGCATTGCTTGTCAGTATCTGGTGTGGCTCTGTGATCTTATCGCATGGGAATCTATTTTTAGGGTTTGTACATACTCTGGATACCTTCGTGATCCATGAAATCGTTGAGCCAGGCAGTCCTGATAATTCTCATATGATGATCATTTTATTTACGATGTTTCTTGGCGCGATGGTGGGCGTCATGTCTATGGGAGGCGGGACTGCGGCATTAGTCACCAAGCTTGCTCAATACGCAACAAAACGCGAGCATAGCCAGCTGATGACCTGGTTTTTAGGACTGGTGATTTTTTTTGATGATTATGCGAATTCCCTGCTGGTGGGAAGTTCGATGCGGCCTCTGACAGATCGCATGAAGGTTTCGCGTGAGAAGTTATCATTTCTGGTCGATTCTACAGCAGCACCAGTTTCCGGAATTGCCATTATCTCAACCTGGGTGGGAGTGGAAATTGGTTACATTGCAGACTCATACGCCAGTCTGGGAATGGCCGAAGATTACTACACCACTTTTTTATATAGTTTACCTTATCGATTTTACCCGCTGCATTTATTGGCATTTGTCTGGCTGATTGCCTATTTAGGACATGATTATGGTCCGATGTTGAAAGCAGAAATTCGGGCCATTGCTTTTAATCAAGTCGTTCGTCCAGGGCGTGTCAATATTGTCGAGTCTGAATCTGGTGCAGAAAAGGGGGATCTGGCTCATCGTCTATTATTGCGGAACGCGTTGATTCCATTATTCGTGCTATTGGGGCTGGCAATAACCGGTTTATGGTGGACGGGATCGATTGAAGTCGATCAACTCAATGTGGCACTGTTTCAACAGGACAAACCATTACTGCAAAAGAATTTTCAAACGATTTTAGAGCATGCTGCTCCCAACCGCGTCTTACTGATTTCCTCGTTTCTGGCTTCCATTGCAGCCATCGCCAGTTGCAGTTTTTCCAAAGCGCTTTCATTAAACGAATGCATTGAAGCCTGGTCGGTTGGCGCGAAAAGCATGTTTCTGGCAATTCTGATTCTGGTTCTGGCCTGGTCCGTTGCTACGATTTGTGATGAGAGTCATCTGAATACTGCGGGAGTTCTGGTCGAAATGCTTTCGGGAAGTCTTTCACCAAACTGGATGCCAATGATCACCTTTCTTTTGGCGGCAGCAGTCAGTTTTGCCACTGGCAGTTCCTGGTCAACGATGGGGTTAATCATGCCTTTATCGATTTCGGTGACCTATAGCCTCTTAGTACCATTAAATGAAGCAGGCCCCAATCACCATTTGATGCTGGGGACCATTGGTGGTGTGCTGGCGGGAGCCATCTTTGGTGACCATTGCTCACCCATCTCAGACACGACGATACTTTCCTCTGCTGCTTCCGGATCGGATCACCTCGATCATGTCATTACACAAATGCCGTATGCTGTTACCGTTGCCATCGTTTCAGTTGTATTTGGATATATTCCAGTCGGTTTTGGTTTTCAGCCCTATATTCTCTTGCCCGTTGGTCTGATCGTCCTATTCATCATCGTGCAATTTTATGGAAAATCTGCTGAACTGGAAGCCGCCAAGGTTCTGGAAGCGGGTATCAGTGCTGAGGAATTTAACAATCCTAATGGTAAAGACGTTGAACTGAAGGAATCAGACAAGGAGAACGAGTCGGAAGAAGCCGAAGAATTGGAAGAGACTACTACAGACTCTGTAGAGAGTCAGAATGAAGATGTCTGAAACTGTGTATTCGCAGTGATTTGTGTGCTATAATTACCCTATATTCCGTAAATACTCAAGCAGTTTATTTAATGTATAGGTATCCCTCAGAATGCAACCGCAGTCAAAACTCAGTGGAATTTTTACTCCGAATCTGGTTCCCTACGATTCTCAAGGCCAAATCAATGAGCCAGAATTACGTCGTTACATCGACTGGCTGATTGAAAAAGGAGTCCATGGTCTTTATCCCAATGGATCCACGGGGGAGTTTACCCGATTTACTCCGGAAGAACGTCGTCGCATCGTGGCGATCATTGCCGACCAGACACGCGGTCGCGTGCCCATTCTGGCAGGAGCGGCCGAAGCCAATGTTCGCGAAACGATTAAGGCTTGTGAGTATTACCATGAACTGGGAATTCGGGCCGTGGCAATTGTGGCTCCCTTTTATTACAAGCTGAGCCCTGCCTCTGTTTATGCCTATTTCAAGGAAATTGGTGATAACACACCGATTGACGTGACTCTCTATAACATTCCGATGTTTGCCAGCCCGATTGATGTCCCTACGATTCAGCGCCTTTCAGAAGAATGCGAGAAGATCGTCGCGATTAAGGATTCATCGGGAGATATTCCTAATATGATTCGTATGATTCAGGCGGTACGTCCGAACCGTCCGGAGTTTTCATTTCTGACGGGTTGGGATGCCGCATTGATGCCTTTGTTACTGAGTGGAGCAGACGGTGGCACGAATGCCAGCTCGGGAGTGGTTCCAGAGCTGACACGTAAGTTGTATGACCTGACGATGTCAGCACAGTTAGATGAAGCGCGCCGGATTCAATACGACTTATTGACGTTATTTGATACGATGATCTATTCTGCGGAATTTCCGGAAGGGTTTCGTGCTGCCGTAGAGCTGCGTGGTTTTCAAATGGGGCAAGGGCGTCAGCCGATTACTTCGGAACAGCAAACCGATATTTCCACATTGAGCCGTACGTTGCAATGTATGCTTTCGGAACATGGCTTTACGAATGAGCCCATTGGAGGCTGTTCTACCGGAATTACAGAAGATCTCGACAACCATGATGTTTCACAGATTGTGCAACGCGTGGTTGCGGAACTCAATCGACGTAATCTGATTTAAGTTTGGATCACTTCGATCCACGATTAACTTTCCAGCTGGCTGCGGTAGTAGTCTGCGCCAGCCGAAAGCGCCTCGTCCAGTTTTTCCGGATGTTTACCACCGGCTTCTGCCATATCGGGTCTACCGCCGCCACCGCCGCCGACAACTTTTGCAGCGACTTTCACGCAATCGCCGGCTTTGAGCCCCTGTTTGATCAGATCCTGGTTGACGGCTGCCATCAAAGCAACTTTCCCATCGATGACAGTACCCAGAATCAAAGCGACTTGTTTTCCTTTTTTACGCAAATGATCGGCGAGTTCGCGGAGTTGGTCTCGTGATGCATCTTGTGCATGATAGGCGACAATTTTCACATCGTTTATTGATTTTGTAGTTTGCAGTAGTTCGTCCGCCGTGCCTGCCAGCGATTTGCTGGAATATTTCAAGAGCTTCTTTTTTGTTTCCCGCAATTCTTCCTGCATATGGAGAATGCGTTGTGGTAACTCATCTGGACGAGGCACCTTGAGCTGTGCAGCGATTTCCTGAAGGAGTTTCTCGGTGTGTCTGGTTTTTTCAAGTGCTTTCGATCCCGTGAGGGCGTGTATGCGGCGGACCCCTTTGGCGACGGGTTCTTCATTCACAATTTTACACAACCCCACCTGTCCTGTGTTGGAGAGATGAGTTCCTCCGCAGAGCTCGATACTGAAATCTCCCATTTGGACCACACGCACATTGTCTGGATATTTTTCACCAAACAAAGCCATCGCTCCCAAATCTCTGGCTTTCTGTAGTTTCATCAGTTCCGTACTGATGCTGGCTCCTTCAGAAATACGTTGATTGATGATATCTTCGATCTGACTGACTTCGTCCGGGGTGACTGCTTTGCGGTGTGAAAAGTCAAAGCGAAGCATATCTTCTTCCACCTTCGAACCGCGTTGCATGGCGTTTTCACCCAAAACGGTCCTTAGTGCATGATGCAGTAAGTGGGTTGCCGAGTGAGCTCGTTCGATTCCTGAACGTCGCGGACTGATCACCGTTGCATTAACCGTTTGCCCCTGTTCCAGTTTACCGTTCAAAAGGTGGCCAATGTGGAGCGTCAGACCCCCGTTTTTCTGGGTATTAATGACCTCAAATTTGACGCCCTCTGCTTCGATGAATCCCATGTCGCCGACCTGTCCACCGGCTTCTGCATAAAAGGGGCTTTGATCCAGGACGACCACGACCGGGTGCGCGTGGCCTTTTTCCACCATTGACTCCACGAGCCTGTCCTCTGCAATAATGCCGACCACTTTTCCTTCTGCTTCTGTTGAATCGTAACCCCTGAAGACGGTATCGCTGGTGGTTTTATGCAGGGCCGTCAAAGGGCCTTCTGACATTACCGAATCAAGAAAGGCTCCGCTGCCACTCCCTTCTTTGTGTCGTTTCATCAGGGTGTTAAATTCGGTCCGATCAACAGAAATATTATTTTTTGCAGCCAGTGCTTCTGTGAGTTCGATCAGAAAACCGTCCGTCTGATGCAGGTCAAAAGCGTCTTCACCAGAAATTTCCGAAAGGCCTTGCTTTTCTGCATTTTTCAGGAAACCCTCAAAGCGATTCAGCCCTTTTTCAATGACACTCAGAAACTGTTGTTCTTCTTCTTTGATTGTTCTCTGGACATTTTCGACGGTTTTTGCAATATCCGGATAAGGAGTTTTCATGATGTCTACGACAGCGGGGACAAGCTGGTACAGGAAGGGATCGTGCTTGCCCAGCAGGTAGCCTTCCAGTAGAGCGCGCCTGAGTAACTGGCGAACGACATAGCTCTCTTTTTCGCTGCCGGGGTTGACGCCTTCATGAATACTGAATGTGATAGCACGGATATGGTCTGAAATGCGGCGGATTGGTCGGCCCGTCGGTTTTTCAAATTGATACTCCGTACCTACTGTATCAGCGGCTGCCAGGCAGAGTTGTTTGAGTGTATCGATTTCAAAGTTACTTTGCACACCTTGCAAGACAGCTGCGGTGCGTTCTAATCCCATGCCTGTGTCGATATTTTTTTTGGGCAAGGGTTGCAGATTGTCGGGAGGATCTCCAACGCGATTAAACTGGGTGAATACCAGATTCCAGATTTCGACGTTATCTTTTCCCCCATTGGGATGATAGAAGATTTCACTGCAAGGTCCACAAACGCCATCGGGACCTAAAGAGGGCGCACCTGCGGGCCAGAAATTTTCATGTTCATTTTCACGGCTGATGCGGTTGGCGGGAAGTTTGATATCATCGTGCCAGATATTATAGGCTTCATCATCTTCCTGATAGACGGTAACGGAGAGCAGGTTGGGGTCGAGTCCCAGCCATTTCTTATCAGTCAGATATTCCCAGGCCCAATGTATGGCGTCTCGTTTAAAGTAATCGCCGAACGAAAAATTTCCGAGCATTTCAAAAAACGTGTGATGGTAGGCGGTGACTCCCACATTTTGAATGTCGCCCGTGCGGAGGCACATCTGGCAGGTTGTGGCGCGTGTGAAATCGAGTTTGCCTACGCCGAGAAACTGGTTTTTGAATTGATTCATTCCCGCGGGAGTGAATAATACGGTGCGGTCATCGCGTGGGACCAGGACATCAGATGGTCGGCGGATACACCCTTTTTCTTCAAAGAAGGAAAGGTAACATTCGCGAAGTTCGTCTGTATTCATTGTTTTTTAAAATTACTTATCAGGGAGGGGAAGGATTACTTTTCGGTCATCCAAAAGTTGTAATATGACTTGTGAGCTATTTAGTTTTTTTGCTTCCTCATAAAATGCCTCAGGTGTCTGAACCATTTGATTATTAATCTGGCTGATAAAATTTCCTTCTACGAGGCCAGCCTGCTGTGCGGGACTGTCAGGTTCGACATGAGTCACAACAACAGCTGGTGGATAACTGAACGGAAGGAATGTATATTTCTTGCGAGCTGTGGGGAAATCAACTCTCATTCCGCGCCAGATTGGATGGCGAAATTGGGTCTGTACAATCCCCTCATCATCAACCACTGGCCATTTTCCTAGTTTTATAGTCAGAGTCAACTCACGCAGTTTTTTTCCTCTCAAGATTTGAATCTTTACTTCATTTCCCGCACCTGCTTTACCGACTTCGCGCATTAAGTCGAGTTCGTTTGTCAATTTATGCCCATTGATAGAGAGAATCAGGTCACGTGGCAGCATGCCGGCCCGTTGGGCAGGGGAGTATTTTTCTACATTTCTCGCTTCAACATAGAAGGGGTCTTGCAGCACAAAATTTCCCACAAAACGTTGCATTGCCTGATCTCGTCCAATTCTCTTGGGTTCGATACCCAGAAAACCATATTCGGCTTCCAGTCCTGCAGCGAGGCTATTGATGATGCGCAGTGTCGCTTTGTTGATGGGAATCGCATAGCCGGTCGATTTTTCATAACCTTCGAGTGCAGCCAATGCCGTTGTGACACCGATCAAGTTCCCATCGAGGTTCAGTAAGGCACCACCACTTGTACCCAGATCAAGGTGTGTGTCGACCTGTAACAAAGTTCCAAAATGGTGTAGCGTTTCTTCTTTAGCAAGTTCCTGGTTCAGGAAGTGTTTTTTTATAGGAATTGGAAACCGATGAAAGTTGCTTACAATACCCCAACTGGCGCTGGGAGAACCATCACGGGCGATTGCATAGGGGTTTCCCAGGGCAATCACAAATTGTCCTTTTCGAACCGTTTCGGTCGATGCGTATTTGATGGGAAGCAGTGATTGGGCATATTTTCTGGGCAGTTTCTGAGTTGGACTAAGGACACATAAATCACTGCGCGGGTCAGCCGCCAGAATTTCTGCATAAAATCCCTGCTGGTTGGCAGTATGAACATAAATATGATTTTCAGAGATTGCTTTTTGACCTGCAACAGGTCCGCCTTTAGTGAGATGATAATTCGTGAGGATCAAAACGCGGTTCTGTTTTGTCGGATCCGGAATGAGGACTCCCGACCCAAAATCGTTGGGAATGAAATTCAAATTCTGTGGATCTTGTGATGTATTCAACCCCTGATCAGGATCCAAGCCAAAGGGCGCAGGGATTCGGGATGGAATCCGTTGTCTTCTGGTTTTGATTTTCGAAATTGCAACGACTGATTTTTCAGACTTTTCAATGGCACTGATCAATTGTTTTTCAACAGCAAAAGCAACGGCGCGTGCATCCAGTCCTTGCGCATAAAGTGCATGGTCCTTTTCAGTCGGAAACCAGAGCAGAGCAGCCAACAAGGTTATCGTGAACAATGCATGGCTTTGCGCAAATTTTGTTGATGGAGCACCAAACATTCTTTGCCTTACGTAAAAATTAAAAATCTAATGCGCAGAAAACGTTTTCCACTTGATCGGGTAATCATTGATACTGATTTTACCGTGTTTCTGAGGAGAACCCAATGCAAAACGACCTTGATTACCAGTGTCGGAATCAAGGTCGTTGAGCGTTTTTTTTCTGGATCGCTGATTTCAGGGACAGATCGTCAAATCAGGCTTCGACTGGCTCTGGTTTTTTCGAGGGTAGCAGCCCCTGTGCTTCCAGTACTTTCTGCTTGATTTCCAGACAAAGATCGGGGTTTTCTTCCAGCACCGTTTTGGAACGGTCTCGACCCTGCCCAAGTCGTGTTTCTCCATAACTGAACCAGCTACCAGCCTTTTTGACGATTTTGTTTTCAACCGCCAGATCAAGGAGATCCAATTCGAAGTTGATTCCACCAGTCGTGAGCATGTCAAATTCGGCAATTCTGAACGGAGGTGCGATCTTATTTTTAACAATCTTGGCTTTCATTCGAATGCCCGTGACGGTGTCACCATCTTTGAGTGTGGCAATCCGGCGGACATCCACACGCACCGAACTGTAAAATTTCAATGCGCGACCGCCGGGAGTTGTTTCGGGACTCCCAAACATCACACCAATTTTCTCACGAATCTGGTTGATGAAAATCACGGTCGTTTTGGATTTGGAGATGGCGCCGGTTAGTTTTCGCATGGCCTGACTCATCATACGGGCCTGCAGTCCAACGTGTGTATCGCCGATTTCGCCATCTAATTCTGCTTTGGGGACGAGTGCTGCTACCGAGTCGACAACAATGACGTCAACAGAGTTTGATTTGATCAGCATTTCTGCAATTTGCAGCCCTTCTTCCCCATAGGATGGTTGGCTGACGAGCATTTCTGAAATATTGACGCCCAGTTTTTTGGCCCAGATTGGATCCAGTGCATGTTCGGCATCAATAAAGGCAGCGATGCCACCTTCTTTTTGTGCATTTGCAATGACGTGTAAGGCGAGAGTTGTTTTACCGCTCGATTCTGGTCCGTACAATTCAATCACTCGTCCACGGGGAAAGCCTGTGCCGCCAAGGGCCAGGTCGAGTGAGAGTGCGCCGCTGGGAATTGAGGGAACGACTTGTGCATTCTCTCCTTCCAGCTTCATGATGGCGCCTTTACCAAACGCCTGCTCAATTTGCCCCAGCGCGTTATCGAGCATTCCATCAGGATTGGTGGATCCGTTGTTATTTTTTGGTGGGGGAGTTGTAGCTCGTTTCGATCGTGACTTAGCGGCCATTGAGGTCTTCCTTCAGTAATATGACATTTGCCCCGCAATTGAGTTTGAGTTCGTCAGGCGAAGCAAGTGCCTAATTTGTCGAGAATTGCGGGGACGTCTTTATTGAACGCCGTCTCGACCCATGGATTTAAAAGGAAATGTCTATTGTGAACGAAGATATACTAGCGAATTCTTTTTTTGTCACAATAGCAAATATGAGAAAATTATAGCTGATGACAATTATTTCAGAATTCGGTCAATCTGAAAAGGAATAAGGAACGTGAAAGATTCGAAAATCTGTAAGAGTTTCAGGGGCTCTCTGTCTGAGTTTCATTTTCAATCAGCATTCCCAAGTACGATTTCAGGATGGAATCGGTCAGCACCAAAGTCTCAGCCAGCTGGATAATCGCGGTTTCTGCTTCCTGAAGTCCAGACTCTTCGGCCATCAATTCGATTTCTGCAAACGTTCCGAGTCCTTCGACTTCATCAATGGCAATTTCAAATGAGTTATGATGATGCAGATAGGTGAAGGGTGTGCGTCTTTTTTTAATGGTTCTGAGTGGCTGAAACCCGAGAAGCTCCAGCATTTCTGCCATTTGTTCAAACGCTGGCTGACCTGATTCAAATGCCAGTTCAATTTCTTTACGAACCTTGCTGATCGTTGCCCGTTTAGGACCTTTGTAGGTGATGCGGTTCTCCGACCCATTACATCGAATACGGATGGCTTCGTCTGTTTCCGCAAAATTGCGAACCGGGTGCATAAAATAAAAATCCTGCTGCTCCAGACAAATTCCCCGTGTTGCGCCGAGATGCTCCAGTTGATCAAACAAAGCATCTCGATCAGCAATGGCAAACTTTTGTTCCACTTCCAGCATTTGAAGACCACATGATCGAGGGTTAGCAAAATTTCCAGTATGAGAAGACAATTAATCGCGCCAAGGATGTTCGATTTTTTTCCAGTATGAATCAAACTCAAATTTGGGGCTATTGTCCAGATCGTGACACTGGTAGCAGGTATTCTTTTTAGCTTCAGCGAGTGTGACTCGCATGACTTTTTTAGCTTCTTCGAGTTTGTCCATTTCGACGAGTTCGATGTGTCTGCTTCCCGGTCCGTGGCAGTTTTCGCACTGCTGTCCTAACAGATGAGGCGATTCTTTTTTATTAACAAAACCACTTTTATATCGAATTACTTCCTGTGGATGCCAACCGGTTACATGACAGGAAAGGCATTCGGCATCGTAGATGCGGGAGATGATTTTCTGACCTTTTTGATCTTCGCGTCCGGTAATCAGACTTTCGTATGCACCAGCATGTTTGGTCGTTAACCATTTTTCGTATGCTTTGGTGTGGCACTCACCACACGTCTCTGCACCCACAAAAGTGCTACCCCGAGGATGATCAATGGGAAGTTCTTTTGCTGCCAGATCTTCCTGTTTCAGTCGATCCTGATAGAACTGCATCTGCTCAGCCATGCGTGGTGTATCCTGAAATCGTTGTTTATCGAGTTCGATTACAGTGAACCGAAATCGTTTCGCAGGATCATTTTTTGCTGTTTTCTGTGGATAAAAGCCAACAACGCCGGCACTTTTTCCCTTGTGGCCGACATCGACCATCATGGTTTTTCCGATAAATTCAGGTTCACCGATCGGGTCTTCTACGCCGCCTGCAGTCAACAAAATATCAAAGATCGGAAATTTTTCTGCAAGCGATTTTGAGTCCTCTTTTTTGGAATGGGAAAGCAAAATCATGAGGTCAGGTTTGGTTGCTTCCATTTTATTGATGACTTCCGGAAGCACTTTCGCAGGTTCCTGCCAGGTGATGTCAGAGAGTTTTTCCATGTGGCTTTTTCCGATAATGGAAGTCACCGCTATTTTAACGCCACCAACTTCGACTATTTTGAAATGGTTTTTTCCCAGGTCGGGAGTTTCCAGAATCAGAATATTGGCGGCCAGGAATGTAGGTGTTTTATTGGGAGATACTGGTTCGGGGTTATGAAGTTGCAGAAAAATATCGGCACCAAAGCGGAGTTCTTCCGGTCCTAATCCGACTCCGGCGTATTTCATATCTTTCAAGGAAGCCAGAATGGTTTCGTATTTAATTTGACTTTGCCTGCGATTGCGTTTCACAAGGCTTCCCAGATCAAATGCGGTTACGGGCCAGTTTCGTTCTTCAATTTTTTTAAAGAGATTGGCCAGGAGTGAGACTCCGCCCGTCTGATTTTGCGTACAACCGCAGGGTTCGAGATAACCATGTCGTTCGCCTGTCAGGACAATAGCCAGCTTGGGAGCGGGCCAGCCTTTGAAGAGCGGCTTGATTGAGGTCTTAGAAGTCGATTCTGTTTTCGGAGAGGTTTTTCCTGTGGTAGATTGGGCGACGTGTTTTTCCGCCCCCGTAGAATCTGACTGAGTTGTCGAAGTTGATGAATCTGCGGGCTTCTGTTTTTTCGGCTGATTTTCTGTCTCAGTGGAAATCGAAGTGGTAGAGGCAGGCTGCGGAGTGTTGTTTTCACAGCCCGCGAGCAGCAGAATTGCGGCGAACAGGGAAAACAGGCCATGATTGTCTGAGACTCGTTTACATAACATTCAATACGACCTTCCATGGGATTGATTTGAGGAAGATGGATAACGTGGGTGAAACCTCACCGGTTATCTTAGCTCATAACATGGTATTGCGTCAAAGTGGATCTGAGACGGACCTGAAAAGGTCAGAAACAGAACCCGTTGAATGTGATTGATGCCATCAGCGGCTGAATCAAAACTGGTGTTTACAATGCTACAAATTGGATACGTAACTCAATTTCTTTTGCATTGGGGTGGTTCGTTTGCAGTTTCACGCGAGCCTGATTATTGTGATCGAAAGAAGCCGGTCTGCTACCAGCGGGAACAGAGAATTTTATCACGTAACGTTGTTTATTCGTGGACTTAAATTGATCGTCTTTTTTTATTTCAAATTTCAGATAATCGGGTTTGATCTCCTGGTTCACAATTTTCAGTGGTTGTTCCATTCCTTCTACAAACATGGATAGCGTGACTTCTTTTCCCTCTTTGGCAGAAATTTGTCCCAGTCTCAATACCATTGATACAGGATCCCAGTGAGCTCCAAAAGTTGGAACAATTCGAATGGGCCCGGTATGATTACCCGAGACTTGAATCACAAATTCTCGATTTTCTCTTTTGTGCTCATGCTTGTGCCCGTCCCCTTCTGTGTGTTTATGATCAGCTTCAGAATGAGGTTCTTGAGCATCAGGGATATCCGTTTTGACGATCAGGCGTTCGTTAAACCCTCCCAGAGGGATTTTTTCAGGATCTGCGGTGATTTTTATTGAGTATCCTGACTTAGCGTTGACTGTTTTTAGTTCTTCTGGCGTAAGAGATTTAAACGAGGATGTCAGGCCGGGTTTGCTGGCTACAACCTCTAACAATTTAAACTCATCCAGATACTTGGTGTGTATCATTCCAGTATGAGAAACCGGAGTACTGTTCGACATGACGGGCAGTGACCAATAGACGCCATCTTCAGAATCGCCACTAAAAGTAATCAAGCGGTTAGCAGTTCCCCGGATCTGGAGTTTGAGTTCCTGATTTTTGGGATCGTTCGTGTAAACGGTCGCTGTCTGCCCGAAAATTTCCTGAGCACTCTTTGGTGTCCAGGTTAGTTCGATCTCAATGGATTTGCCTGGCGCGACAGTGTTATCTTTCATTTCGCTCAGCGTACATTTGCATGTTGTGGCCCCTTTCTTAACTTCGAGAGGAACCTCTCCTTCATTTTTTAATATAAACTTATGTGAGAGAGTCTGCCCGACTGCCATTTCGCCGAATTCATAGAGTGGTTTTTCAGCAACTGCTTTTGGATACGGGCCCGTTGGTGAAATTTTCGGACGGTCATCATCAGTTGATTTTGTAGGTATTTTAGGTTGGACAGACTCAATATCCCCATTGCCTCGACCTAACCAGACCGTACCTATGAGAGCAACAACAAGAACAAGTATTGTTGTAAGAATAGATCGAAGATTCATAATGTCACCAGTAGAGAAGAATATTAATAATAAATGAGAATAATAAACTGAACTTTCAATTCAGGAACAACGACCTTAAGTTCCCCCGGTTATTATGAACCGTAGGGCACCTGAGTTCAATTCTGATTCCTTTGTCTTACGTTAATTATTTCCTTCATTCGGTTTAATGAGGCTTCAGTCAAATATTTATCCTCATGCTGGGCACGATGGTTGGCTTCATCCAGCGCAATTGCCCGTTGTGCCTGATTCTGGCTTTCGTTTATTTTGCCTGAATCTGCTAAAACTTCAGCAAAAACAGCACGATAACGGGCATTATTGGGATAACCTTTGACCGCCTGTTTTAGATTTATGACTGCACCATTCAGATCATCCTGCAGTTTTGATGTTTGATATTGTTGGTAAAAACGTTGTCCCAGCTCAAAATAGTTTCCTGCGTTCAGAGGATCCCTTTGAATGGCAGCTTTTTTCAGCTTTACAGCTTGTGCAAATGCATCCCGGTCATGAGTTCCCTGATTCCATTGAATTTCGGCCAAAGTCTGCCAGGGAGCTGGCGAAAGTGGATCTACCTCGCAGGCTTGTATGAAATACTGTTGCGCACCGCGAACGGACTGACCACGGATCAGTATCTGCTCTCCCTCTCGTACGAGTTTTTTTCGCTGAATTGTTGGCGCGAATGAAGATATTAAAAAGAAAACCATTAACAAAAGGGAAATTAACAAAAACGAGGTTTTCAAGTATCTCGTTTTAAGGGGATGTAATTGATCAGAACGGCTCTGTGTATCGGAGTGAGGGGCCAGATCTGCATGTTGAGCAGTGCGGGGAAAAGCCAATGCCAGGAGAAGTAGCCAGGTTTGTGTGACCGCCGGCATAGCAATTCCACCAGCTCCCAGCAGATGAATGCTAAGTGCGATAAAGGCGGCCGCCAATGCCAGTGGAATCAGAGTCGAAGAAGAATTTCTCTGATCTGAACCATCGAATCCCTGCCAACCGATGCTCAACACAGAAAAAATTACCAACCATCCCAGGCAGAAAAGCCAGAGCAGAGATTCATCTAGTGAGAGCAGGAATAATTGAACTCCCCATAGCAGTGGGAACGATGTGGCAATGCCAGACAATAAGACCACTTGATTGCGAGAAAATTCAGTATCATCAGTGGGATGCTTCAGTTCCGTGTCAATATTGGCAGTTTTGGGCCTGCTGATCCAGTGATAGGAGGCAAGCGAAAGTATCATGACTAAGCCTGCCAATGCAATAATGCCAGCGTTCGCCCAGACGTCGAGAAAAAGATTATGAGGGTCAGAAATTTCTTCGCTGGATCCTGGCAGCTTGTACTTGAGGTAATGTTCGCGAAAATTTCCCGGCCCTGTTCCCCAGAGTGTATTTTCCTGAATCACATCCCAGGTGGCAGTCCAGAATTCCATGCGATACTGGAGTGATTTGGGTGCTTCTGTCAAAACGGCCTGATCAAATCCGCCGCTGAATGTTGCCAGAAGAACCAAAATCAGGAGTCCGATCACACCTGCAGCGACCGATTTGATAATCCTTTTATTCCAGAGTTGTTTCTCTACAGTCGAGTTTTGTCGATTTTGAATCAGTTTCAAGAGACCAAGGCTAATCAGACCTCCGATAACGCCGATCATGGCTGTGCGGCTTTTGGTGAGGATCAGGCAATAGCCAATGAGTAACGTAGGAAGCACTAAGATCCAAGATTTGAATCGGTTTCCAGTTGAAGCGAGATCAGATGTTTTGGAAAGAAAGATTTGCAAGGTTTGCGCTACTGCAATCAGGAAGCCGACTGCGAGCAATCCGGCAAAGGTATTCGTCAGGGCGAACATGCCGAGCGGTTCGGAGCTTTTTAACAGGCGTGATTCAAATAGTAGACGTCCACTGCCAGATAAAGCATGTGCAGGAACACCCATGGAAAGCAGCTTTTGCTGTAATTCGGTACGGACTGATGGTGAGATCGCGGTATCTAATTGCTGCCGTACCGATACGTATTCTTTTGACAGTTGCTCGTACATCCAATGGTGTTGCCAGATCCCGTAGATTGAGAGCAGCACAATTGTGGTTAATAAACCCTTTAGTAATACGTTGCGCAGAGGTGTCGTTACCACCAGCCTTCGTATCACTGAAAAGGTGAATCCCAGGGCCACCCATTCCCACATCATATTCAAAGCCGCTCGTTGTTGACCTTCTTTAAAGTAGATCATCACGATTGTTGATATCACTTGCCCCGAAACCAGCAACCAGACTCCAATGTCAAAGTAGTCAATACGAAATGTTCGGGAACGATCAAGCAGCAGGGAACCGGAAAACAAAATTGCCACCACAAACCAGCCCAGCGCGATGAACAGCGTATCACCCTGAGGTGTTGATTCTGCGGGAACCAGATACCGGGCAGTAATCAATGTGCCGATCAGGAATAGTTGAATTCTGTATAACAGCGCTGGCAGTGAGCCAGGAGGAGTTGCAGACGTTGTGGATTTTGTTTGACTTGTCTGCGATCGGTTTTGTTTTCGGCGTTTACTCATTCCCGATTTTTCCGACCTACGTTCTCCAGGATGGTGACGATAGAAAGCACGCACAAGATCATCAGTATAACGAGTAAGGCGGCATTCCAGGACGAAACTTCGTACAAAATCAGCCCTCCCACACCGGTGGTCAGAGTGGCCAGATGGATGGTGAGTACAGTGTCTCGTTTACTCAGACCGAGTTCCACCAGCCGATGTGAAAAATGACTTTTATCTGCGTGAAACGGGCTACGTCCTTCTTTGATTCGAATGAGCATTACCGTACAGAAATCATACAATGGAATTGCCAGAATACAAAGGGGCGCGAGGATGACATGACGGCTGGTGATTGATTCCCCGGCAGGAGTATTTCCGGGATAAAACGTACCCAGGATCGTCATGGTTGAGAGAAGCAGGCCGATAAAGTAGCTGCCGGAATCTCCCATGAAAATTTTCGCAGGAGGCCAGTTATGGCATAAGAAACCACCAATCGAACCGGAAAGTACCAGAAGCACACCAGCTACAAGCCAGCGCGGTTCACCGGTAAATCGCAGCATGATCAACGCAAACAGAACAGCTGCGATCAGCCCGATGCCGGCTGTCAGTCCATCCATATTGTCCAGGAAGTTCAGAGAATTGACGAGTACAATTATCCACGCTACTGAAAACAGCATTCCTATCCAGGGCATTTGTAGAAAGAGCGTCGCCCGCACGCCTGCCAGAACCAATCCGCAAGCGACCAGGAGTTGAATGATCAATCGGGGCTTCCAGGAAATATTGAGTTTGTCATCCAGTAAACCCATCGTAGCCAGGACGGTACCACCCGCCAGCACCAGCCATAGCTGTTTCGATCGATAGAGGACTCCTTCCAGATGCGGAATCAGTTCCTGGGGAATCCAGGTGGTCTTCATCCCTGTTTTTAAAATCACCAGAACACTCAACTGAGCGATGGCAATGGGAACGACGACACCCAGCCAAATCCCGACTCCGCCTCCCAGGGGTGTGGGACTTGTATGCACTTTTCTTTGTGCGGGTTGGTCAATCAGCCCCCAGCGAGGGGCGAGTCTGCGCATGGCCGCTGTGGCCAGAAATGATATGAAAAATGAAGGGACCAGACAGGCAAAGACAAAAAATAACATTACAGAGAATACTCAAAATGATGAAATATGATCTAGCGAGATAGGTTCTAGTGCTTTGTCAAGCTTGGTATTGAGGGCTGGGAATGTTGTTTCCGTGCTTCGTTGTCGCACTGCTGTGATCTCGATCACCCCAAAATTCAAAAATGACACTCCAATAGTTTGGCTAACGAAATGATTTAGTGATAGCGAAAAATGCATTTCTCATCAGTTTTCGATTGATATATCTGTTGTATGACGTACAGTTGACTCTACCTGTATAACCAGAGAAATCGCCAGAGATTCCGGAGCCATCAAACTGCTGCAATGAACAAAATACTCGAGGAACAGCTCCGTTATAATCTGGAAAGCCGGCCCAATTGGGAACATGGAAAGGGGCACCGTGAGACACTCACCGGGTACCTGGTTGATATGGCAGGAGCGCATCAGCAGCGCCGATTATGTATTTTAGGTGCTGGAAATTGCAATGACCTCGATTTGAAGCAGCTGTCCGGGGTGTTCAGTGAGATTCATCTGGTGGATCTCGATGAAAGCGCATTAGCGTATGCGATTCAGTTTCAAAGTATCCCGAGTGAGTCCGCTGTATTTGTTCATACCTGCGATTTGACGGGGGTAGGCCAGCAACTGGCTGCCTGGGAAGCTGCTGACAGCGATGCAGATGTGAGTCTGGCTAAAATCATCCAGCAACTGAGCAAGCCTGCGTTATTGGATTTGCCGGGTCCGTTTGATGTGGTTTGCTCGACCTGTTTATTGAGCCAGTTGGTTCATTTGGCAGTTAATACTGTTGGGGATACTCACGCTCGCTTTGAAGAGTTGATGATCGCCATTCGTGCTCAGCATTTTCAAACCATGATTGACTTGATGGAAAAACATGGTTCCGGATTGCTGGTGAGTGATTTTGTGTCATCGACTTCAGCACCTGATATGCCACAGGTGCCCGATGAGCAATTAATGCAATATCTTTCACAGCTGCTTTCAACCCGTAACTTTTTTCATGGCATGCATCCGGGTGTATTATTATCGTTGCTGGTTGGTAATACTCCGCTGGCAAGCCAGGTTCGCGATGTGGAGATGCTGCCTCCCTGGCGCTGGGATCTGGGATCGCGACAATATGCGATTGCCGCGATCCGGTTTTACGGTCTCAAGCGAGTCTGAACCTGTTGGGATTCCTGTTGGTCCGACTCTTGCTTGAATGTTGAGCACTGACATCTATTTTTTTCTGACGGGTTTCTTCTTCTGAGCAGCACCACTATTTCTGGGTTTGAGATAAAGTGATGGTGGGTCTTTTTTTACTGATCCTGTGTCATCGGGAACCTGATACTGTTTTTGAAGCCGTTTCAATTCTGCTTTGAGATCGGTAACGACCTGAGCATATTCTGGTTCTGCATAGACACTTTTCATTTCATGAGGATCTTTTTTCAGATCATACAGCTCCCATTCTCCGAGGTTATAAAAATCAATCAATTTGTAGCGTTTCGTACGGACACCATTATGGCGACGGACCATGTGAGCGGAACGACGGTCGTTGTAAAATTCATAGTAATGATAATACAGACTTTTTCGCCAATTGTTTGCCTGATCTTTAAACAGAGGAACCAGGCTCACTCCCTGCATATCATCAGGAATCTTGGCTCCTGCAATATCCAGAAAGGTTTCAGCGAAGTCGAGATTAGAAACCAGCTCATTATTCACACTTCCTGGTTTGATGACTCCCGGCCATCGAACCATAAACGGCATGCGGAACGATTCTTCATACATGAAACGCTTATCAAACCAGCCATGGTCTCCCAGATAAAATCCCTGATCTGATGAATAAATCACAATGGTATTTTTTGCGAGGCCTGTTGCTTCAAGATAATCGAGCATTCGACCAACATTATCATCAACCGAAGCAATGCATCTGAGGTAGTCTTTCATATAGCGCTGATATTTCCAGCGTACCAGATCTTTACCCTTCAGGTTGGCTTTGCGAAATGCTTCATTTTTAGGTCCATAAGCGGCATTCCAGACTTTTAGCTGTTCTGGCGTAAAGTTTCTAGGGGGAGTTAACTTCAGATCATTGGGTGTCATTGTTTTCGCAATTGTCATGTCCTGCTGTCTGGCTGCGGTTCCCCGACCGGCATAATCATCGAACAGATTCGCGGGCTCTGCGATTGTGACATCATCATACATGTGAAGATGTTTCGGGCTGGGTTGCCAGTTGCGATGTGGTGCTTTGTGCTGGAACATCAGCATAAATGGTTTCTTCGGGTCTCGACTGTTCTTAAGATAATCGAGTGCCAGGTCGGTAATGATGTCGGTTGTATAGCCGACATGTTTTACACGCTCGCCGTTGCGGATCATGGGCGGATTGTAATACGGTCCCTGGCCGACCAGAATTTCGGAATAGTCAAATCCTGTCGGTTGGGTCGCAAGATGCCATTTTCCCACGATGGCGGTCTGATAACCGTTTTTCCTCAGAATTTTGGGAAAGGTTTGCTGAGAGCCGTCAAATTTGTTGCCATTCTGTAAGAAGCCATTCAGGTGACTGTGCTTGCCCGTTAGAATGACTGCACGGCTGGGACCACAGATGCTGTTAGTGCAGAAGCAATTATTAAACAGCATTCCTTCACGGGCAATTCGATCCAGATTCGGTGTCTGATTAACTTTCGAGCCATAACAACTCATCGCATGCGAAGCATGGTCATCTGTAAAAATAAAGAGGATGTTTGGTTGTTTCTGCTGATTGGCGCGGGCTTCAGAGATGCCACTGCCCATCAGGATGAGCTGGCTAATTAAAGTGCTCAGAATTACCGCAGCAGTCAGACGGGCAGATTTTTTGTAAAGCGGCAGCATAGGGTCTATCCTCTAGATTGAAAATATGGTGGCTTGTATCAAGTCTTAGGAAGTGTCAGTGAATCTGACCTCTATCATGCAGGTTCCAGAGACAAAGTGCAAGTTTTGCGGTTACTTTTGAAATGAGTCACCAGTTTGAAATTCCATAGTTCAGATGTAGATTTTACAGATGGGGATTGGGTAGAAAGTGCACATTTCTTTGATCCTTGCGATACGAAGGGAATTTCGTTGCTGTAAAAAAACGTTTGTTAGTAGTGAGATAGGTAAATTCAATTTCAAAGGGTTCCTGATTGGTACGGAGGTTGCTTTTTGGTATTTCGATGAATATTTGTGTCTCAGAGGATTGAGACATTTCATGGAAACACAACTGCACCCGGGCAATGGATTGCTTGCCCCACCGGTAAAAAAGGAATTGATTATGTTAGAAAATGTTTCTCCCAAAGTAATACACAAAATTATGGCTGCTGAAGGATATCTGGAATTGGGGATGCCCATTCAGGCACTGGAGGCACTTCATTCCGTTGAAGATGCCGGTCCACTCGAGGCGATGCGACTGTATCTGATCGGAGAGGCATTTCTTCGTCAGGAAAAATATCACGATGCGATTGAACCTTTGCATCAGGCAGCTCGTCTGTTTCCAGTGATGGAAAGCCGCAAGGCCTGGTCCTCATTGAGTGACTGCTTTCGACTCGGCGGATATGAGGAACTGGCAGAAGTCGCGTTTCTCACGGCAGAGGCAGTGGAAGAGATTGAAGTGACCTATGAGTCTCTTTATCAGGAACAAATCCGTTGCCCCTATTTGGGAAATACTGACTTTTCCTCTCGCCAGACAGAGTTCTCAGAGACAGTGAACCGGTTTGACAGTTCTCGGATTCCCAGGTGAAAATGTCAAAATCAAGTAGAATTCGGATTTGACCAAAGATTACGTAATTAGTGTAACTGTATATTTATATTGTTGTTACGGCATTAATTGTCGTGTTCAAAGTCATATTTGAATATCGCGATGTGTTCGCTATACTTCCCCATCAAATGATTCCTTTATCTCTCTCAACGTTGGTTTCATTCTGATTAACCTTTTACTTGTATCGAATCTCATTTCTCTCCGAACCGAGTTTCCTTCAAGTCACAGTTCCGTCCTGGTACTGTCCACCATTCCCAAATAACAAAATCAATCATACGGATTGAACTCTCAATGTAACGAATTCATTGATTGAGGGTTCTAGACGTATTCACATTTCATTTCGCAGCTTGTTTTCCGGCTGCCGTTGATCCGGTCCGGACGTTCCGAACGATCAGTGGAAACGAGTTACCAATTTGTGCTGAAAAGACAATCACCTTTACTCATGTTTGATTTCAATCGATTTAGTCCCTGTTGCGTTCCTGTCTGGTTGCTCATCGTGCTGCTAACCTTTTTATCAGGGTGTGGTAAGATGCTTAGCAATAGCGCGACCGAACAATTATTGACTTCAGATGCGGTGGATCAGACGATTTCCAGTATTGATTTCAGTTCTTTAGCAAACAAGAAAGTCTACTTTGATACTTCGTATATCAAAAATATCAAAGGCATGGGCTTTGTGAACGGTGATTACATCACCAGTTCCTTAAGGCAGCAGATTGTTGCAGCCAATTGTCTGATTCAGGAGAAAAAAGAAGAGGCCGATTATGTGATTGAAGCGCGGGTAGGCACACTTGCGACTAATGGTCACGAGGTGAATTATGGTATTCCGGCGAGTAATATGTTGTCATCAGCTGCAACTCTGGTTCCCACTGCGCCCCCGATTCCGACGATTCCTGAAATCTCACTTGCGAAAAAGAATAATCAGAGTGCATCTGCTAAAATCAGTGTTTTTGCATATAACCAGAAAACACGTGAACGTGTCTGGCAGTCGGGTATTGTTCAAGCAAAGAGTACCGCCCTCGATACCTGGATTCTCGGCGCAGGTCCTTTCCAACGCGGAACGATTTACAAAGAAGGGGCACAATTTGCGGGGTCGAAAATTGAGATTCCATTGGCGGGCAGTGATGAGTATTCCAATGTCAGTACGGTCGATTATCTGGAATCTGCCAAGTTTGTTGAAACTCCGACTGCGACTCCAGTCAAGAAGGATGCTAAAAAGCGTGAAGTAAAAACGCTGGAAGAGTGGATGCAGTCAGAAGGGGCGGCAACAGAAAAGCAGAAAGCCGCGGCTGCTGCAAAAGCATCGGAAGCAGAAACCAAACCTGCTGCCAGCGCAGAGACCAAACCGGTGAAAGCAGAGACCAAACCGGTGAAAACAGTGCAGACAATTCCTGAAGTAAAACCTGACATGGATCCCTCTAAAATCAAGACGGATCTCTTTCTGAAGCCTGTGAAGACAATCAGTGACCAGACCTGGTTAAAAAGCGACCCTTCCCGAATCTCAACAGTGTGGCCTCGTGCCCCCGAATCGGTAGAGATGCAAATTCCTCAGACCGTTGCAGAACCCGATTCCGAAGAAAAGTTTGAATTTGATAACACGTTTCGTCAAATACTTACTGAATAAATGCTTGTTCGTACGTAGTAGATGACAGAGCCTTTCTGATCTTACTGAGTCTGATTCAGAAGTCTGTAAAAACGAACCGATGTGTCTTATCGCTTGTCTGATAAGAAGCCCTCTTATGTGCAGATTTGATATAATCTGCGACCAAAATGATCGCAGATTGTCTGACAAAATGGCACTGTCGTGCTTGAGTGATCAGACAGGAGATGGATGGTAAGTGTCTGTATTATAATGGTTTACGTGTTTTCTTTTTTTAAGGAAGTGGGGTTTGGCACATACTATGCGGTAAAATTGATCCAGAGGGCTTCCCATTGCGTTTTTAATAGTGGAACGATGCAAGCTTGGACTGAAGCTGTAGATATAAAAAATTACAACCCAAAAGACTCACCACAGCAGGTGAAACCGGAGGTTATTATGATGATCCCCCGAATTCCTCAGAAAACCGTGCGACGATTAATAGCAGCAGAAGGCTATTTGGAATTGGGGATGCCCGTTCAGGCACTCCGTGAACTGGATCAAGTTAAGGATCCTGGATCCCTGACGGCTTCTTATTCTTATTTGCGTGGTGAATCTCTGAAACGAATTGGTCGCTATACCGAGGCGATCAAACCACTGCAATACGCGGCTGATTTATTACCGATTCCTCACAGCCAACTTCCCTGGAAATCCCTGGGGGCCTGTTATCGGGAAAGTGGTCAGAATGATTTGGCAGAGAACGCAGAACAAACTGCCAATGAAATCGCATCTGAAGCAAAAGTCCATCTACGTTTTGAACCACTGGGCGAGCAGTTTCAGCCCGTCGTTGAGCATCAGGTTCACCTTACGATAACATTTGAGCCGGTACAGGAAGTGGACGAAACTGATTCTGACGAACCATTTTTTCTGGAGAATGACGATGATTCCGAAGATTTCGGAATCGAACCTGAAGAAGACTGACGCTGTATTTTCTAACGATCATAAAGAATGTGGTCACGTAGACTCTGAATCATCTAATTGCTGCCTCTTGATTGAGATATTTGAACTGTTTTAGTAACGTAGAGATTACTGCTTCTGACAGATCATACTCTTTAGAATCCTTTGATTGAGGTAGCGTACACCATGCATGGTCTATTGCGTTCGTGGAACTGGCTTCTTTTTCTCACATTCGTTGTTTTGATGACGACAACGGGTTATGCAGAGAAACAATCGACGACAGCCAGACCGAATCTGATTATGATTTTTGCAGATGATGTTTCCTGGAATGATCTGGGCTGTTATGGGCATCCTGCAATTCGAACTCCCCATCTGGATCGTCTTGCCAGAGAAGGTCTGCGGTTTGATAATGCTTATCTTACAACCAGCAGTTGCAGTCCCAGTCGTTGTAGTGTGATTACCAGTCGCTACCCACATAATACCGGTGCTCCGGAACTGCATACAGACCTTCCCAAAGGCCAGGTTCTGTTTCCTCAATTATTGCGTGATGCCGGGTATTACACAGTGATTTCCGGTAAACAGCACATGGGGAAATACGCGCTCACCGGTTTTGACCATGTTTCGAAGGGGAAGGGACCAGGTCGAGAAGCGGACTGGGTCCCGATTCTCAAAAAAAGACCAAAGAACAAGCCCTTTTTTTGCTGGTTTGCTTCGGTTGATGCACATAGAGCATGGCAGGCATCGAAAGAATACACGCCTCATCAACCAGCGGATGTGGTAGTTCCCCCTTATCTGATTGATGCACCTGAGACCCGCCAGGATCTTGCACAATATTATGATGAAATCAGCCGCCTTGATTTTTTTACAGGAAAAATTCTGGACGAGCTGGAGGCGCAAGGAATCGCTGAGAACACACTGATTCTTTTTTTTGCCGACAATGGTCGTCCCTTCCCTCGCTGTAAGACGAGGCTCTATGACAGCGGCATTAAAACACCGATGCTGGTGCGTTGGCCTGCTGCTGTCAAACCCGGTACGGTAACGAAGAGCCTCGTGAGTTCTATTGATATCGGTCCTACATTCCTGGAAGTGGCGGGAGTGAATCGAGATCCACGGATGCAGGGAGTCAGCTTTCAAAAAATATTAAAGCATCCAGAGAAAAAAGTTCGTGACTTTGCATTCGCCGAACATAACTGGCACGTATTTAAAGCACACGAGAGAATGGTACGAACAGGCGACTGGCTTTACATTCGTAATGCATGGCCTGAACAGCGAAATCTCTGTGTGGAATCGATCGAGTTTCCTTCCGGCGAACAGCTTTGGCAACGATTTCATGCAGGCAAGTTGAATGAATTTCAGCAGGATGTGTTTTTAAAACCTCGTCCGGCGGAAGAACTGTATCTTGTCTCAAAAGACCCTTACCAGTTTCACAATCTGGCGACCAAACCAGAGTATGCGAATGAATTAACAAGGCTCCGAACCGTACTGGATCAGTGGACAAAAGAAACCGGTGATACGGTTCCGAAGAAACCGACTCTGGATCGGAATCAGCGTCCCGGAAGTCCAGAGCCACCAGAATTTGAACACCGTGAAATGCCCGGAGATTCAAAACAGGCTACATCGATCAATGCTCCTGGACCAGTTCTGTCCCGTTAAACAGGTTGATCCAAATACAGCCACTCGATATGTGAATCCTGCTTTGTTAAGATAGCCAGTCTGCTTTGAATGAACGATCCACAAATAACAACATTGAGACTTTTTATTGGAGAGAAATCATGACACGAAATCGAGTAGGGGGATTCAGTCTGGCCGTTTTAGCGGCTGTTTGTCTGACTGTTAACGTACAAGCCGGCGAGAAGTCCGATTGGGTGAAACTGTTCGATGGCAAGACACTCGATGGTTGGGTGGTGAAGAATGGAACTGCTACCTACAAAGTGGTCGACGGAACAATTGAAGGGACGACTTCGGAAGGCAGCCGTAACACATTTTTGTGTACCAAGAAAAACTACGGAAATTTTGAACTTGAGTTTGAAGTTAAAGTTCACGACCAATTGAACTCAGGTGTGCAGACTCGCAGCCGAAAAAAAGAAGGCGATAATGCCGTGAATGGTCCCCAGGTGGAAATTGAAGCCAGTGGTGCTAACGGTGCGGAAGCCGGTTACATTTATGGCGAATCGATCAAGTACGATGGTAAAGGCATTGGCTGGATGACACCGGAAGATCAGCGCAAGCCACATAAGAATATGAAAGATGGAGAATGGAACAAGTTTCGCGTTGTTGCCAATGGTCCACGGATTCAGACCTGGATCAACGGTAAACAAGTTTCAGACCTCACAGATGAGCGCGTTTACAAGTCGCACCCATCAGGCTTTATTGGTTTGCAGGTGCATGGCATCAAAAAAGGTACCGGACCTTATTCGGTTGCCTGGAAAGATATTCGGATCAAGGAGCTGAAGTAATCGATTTGTGATTACTTCACCTTACATTAAAAAAAGCCGGCAGAGAATAACTCTCTGCCGGCTTTTTTTAATGTTACTATCAGGAATTCCATCCAGGTTACTCCGGCACGTTTGCGGCCTGAAATTCTTCTGTCTTGCGAGTTTCAATGGCAGCGAGAATTGGAGCAATACCCGCATCGAGGGCGATCATCTCTGGGTTTTCTGCCGTTCGCCATTTGGTTTCGATCTCACCGTTCTTCAGTCCTTTGCCACCGATAACCACGCGATAGGGAATTCCAATCAAGTCGGCGTCTTTGAATTTCACTCCTGCGCGGGCATTGCGATCATCAAACAGCACATCCACGCCAGCGGCTTTGAGTTCGTTGTAATAACGTTCTGCCGTCTGCATGACTTCATCATCTTTTGTGTTGAGCGGAATCACAAGCACTTCATATGGGGCAATCGCGAGTGGCCAGATGAGGCCATTTTCATCATGCCGCGTTTCTGCGAGTCCGGCGACAATGCGGTTTACGCCAATTCCATAACAGCCCATGATAATCGGATGTCGCTTTTCTTTTTCATCCAGAAAATTAGCATCGAGCGCTTCGGTGTATTTCGTACCCAGTTTGAAAACATGACCCACTTCAATGCCATGCACGATGCTAAGTGGTTCACCACTTTTAGGGCAGGGGTCGCCGGCTTCCGCGTTGCGCAGATCATAGGTTGTTTCCAATTGATAGTCGCGGCCCACATTGACATTCAGGAAATGTGCGTCTTTTTCGTTGGCGCCAGTGATGGCGTTTACAATGACAGGGATATCATGATCGGCAATGATCTTACATTTGATTTCAACAGGACCTGCAAAACCTGTTGGAGCATCAGTGACTTTTTGAACTGTTGCATCGTCGGCCAGTTCAACGGAGGTCGCCTTCAGTGCGCGACGGATTTTGCCTTCGTTGGCTTCATGGTCTCCCCGGATCAGGACAGCGACAGGTTCTTCGTCAGCAAGATAGATCAGTGTTTTAATCATTTGAGATGGCTCACATCCCAAAAATTTGCTGACCTGTTCGATGCTGGTAGCCTCTGGAGTCGCTTTTTTCTCAAGTGCTATTGCATTGGTGTCTGTTTTGATTTCAGGCAGCTTGCGGCCTGTATCAGCTCGTTCCAGATTGGCAGCGTAGCCGGAAGCTTCACAGTACACGATCGAATCTTCTCCGTTTTCTGCGGGAATCATAAATTCGTGCGAGGCATCTCCGCCGATGGGGCCGCTTTCTGCTTCAACGGGTAGATATTTCAACCCGCATCGGGCAAAGATACGGCAATAAGCCCGATACATGCGGTTGTAGATTTCATCCAGTTGCTCTATGGATGAACTGAAACTATAGGCGTCTTTCATCAGGAATTCACTGGTGCGTAATACGCCAAAGCGGGGACGCTCTTCGTTGCGGAACTTGGTCTGGATTTGATACACGGTCAAAGGCAGTTGTTTATAGCTGCTGATGCAATGACTGATCAGATCTGTCACGACTTCTTCATGAGTGGGTCCCAACGCCATAGGAATTTGCCGGTTTCCGCGCGGGATATCGAATTGAATTAAAACAGACCCAAAGGCTTCTTTGCGCTGGGTTCGTTCAAACAGCCCTATTGGTTGCAGGGCAGGCATGTGGAGTTCCGCAGCGCCGGCGGCATCCATTTCTTCACGGACAATCTGTGCAGCTTTTTGAACTGCCTTCCAGCCCAGCGGGAGATAAGTATAGGCTCCTGCCATCAACTGGCGAATCAGTCCTGCCCTTAGCATCAACTGATGGCTGGGAATTTCTGCATCAGCGGGAACTTCTTTAATCGTGGGGATAAGAGTGTTCGTCCAGCGCACGTTATTTCCTTAAGTATTATTTTTGAAGATGTTTACGTGATATTAGTTCACAGGAGGAAATGTTGGGAGGACATCCCCTTTAATGGCCGGGTATTCTAACAGAACAGATTCGTATTCAAAAGGTTCGGAATCAGACCGAATGAAAATATTCAAATCACCGTAAGTATAGACAATTAGGTATCTTTTCATCTTTTCAGCTGACCTGATGAGGTCTCTGGCTGGAATTCTTTTCTGTCTTGTGAAAGCAAATGAGAGAGACTTTCAGAACGGACAGGTGCCGGACTTGTTGAGCAGAATCGAACGGCTTAAGATCGTTCTATTGTGTTTCTTAGCGAAACTTTAGATCAAAAACAGAGTATGGAAAGCCCACTCGAGATGTCTCGACAATATATAAATCAATTAAAGGATGGCGATACGGTAGATGAAGTTTACCTGTTGGTTGATAAGCAGTTACGTGCCAATCGTAATGCGAGCCTTTTTTTGTCAGCCGATTTGCGTGATTGCACAGGGGTCGTGAATGCCCGGATGTGGAATGTTCTTGAAGAAAGAATGCAACATTTTCAATCGGGTAATTATGTGCAAGCCAAAGGGAAAGTGCATCTTTTTCAGGGAACCTTGCAGGTCATCCTGACTTATATCGAACCGGTCTCTGCAGAGAATCTCGATCCTGCTGAGTTTCAGCCCCAGGCGCCGCAGGATGTGCAGGAGTTATTGGGAAAACTTCGCGAGATATTGCTGGGCATCGAAAACAACGAGATTCGTACATTAATGGAGTGTTTTCTGGTTGATGAAGCGCTCATGGATGATTTCTGCAAAGCGCCCGCCGGCGTCAAAACACATCATGCTTATCACGGGGGCTTAATAGAGCATGTGGTCAATTTGATGGAGACGGCCCAGCGTTTGACCGATTTATATCCCAAAGTTGATATGAGTCTGCTGCTGGCGGGAGTCTTTTTGCATGACATTGGAAAAGTCCGCGAACTGGGTTACGAGAACGAATTCATTTATACAGATGAAGGCCAGTTATTAGGTCACTTAATAATTGGTGTTGAGATGTTGACTGAAAAGATCAACGCCTACCAGGAGATGACAGGAGAATCGTTCCCGCGAGATGCCGAACTGCGTTTGAAACACATGATTGTCAGCCATCATGGTACTTATGAATTTGGTAGTGCCCGCTTGCCGATGACACCGGAGGCAATTGCTTTACATCATCTCGATAATCTGGATGCCAAAGTGAATGAATTCGCGCGGTTCATCGATGACGATCTGAATTCCACATCAAGTTGGACACCTTATTCGCCTCGCTTGCAGCGAAAATTATTTAAGGGAATGACCGAGGATTAAGGTGATGCCCGATTTTGAGAAGAAGATTCTCGACTATGTCACCAGGCCCGGTTATACGCCTGTGCGTGAAAAATCGCTGTTGAAAAAAGTGGGAGGGTCCAAATCATCGTCCACAGAATTTGAGCAGGCGATGCAAAATCTGCGTAGCAGAAAGGATATCCTGATATCGGATTCCGGGTTGATTCGCCCTGTTAAAAAAGAGTCCTGGATTGCCGGGATGATTAAGAAAACCAACTCGGGTGCCGGCTATCTCATTCCCCATCATAAACCTGATGAGATTGCGCACGACCAGCGTCATGCCGGAGATCTCTATATTTCAGAACGTGACCTGGGAGACGCCCAGACGGGCGATGAAGTGTATGGTACGGTGATAAATCGCCGGCGCAGTGGTGGACAGCTTTGTGGTCGGGTTGTGGAGATTATTGAGCGCGCATCGACGACTTTTGTTGGAACGTATTTTGAAACCCAGGGCGAAGGTTACGTCCACGTGGATGGCAAAATTTTTAATTCGCCTATTCACGTAGGGGATCCGGGTGCAAAAGGAGTCAGCTCGGAAGATAAAGTGGTCATCGACATTTTACAGTTTCCTTCCAAAAACTATCTTGGTCGAGGCGTGATTTCCAAAGTACTCGGTCCACATGGGAAACCGGGTGTTGATCTGCTTTCGATCATCTACGAGTTTGGGATTCCGCTGGAATTTCCGGAAGAAGTTCTCGAAGAAGCACGCGAGCAGGCCAGTCTGTTTGACGAGAAAAAACTGGGCAACCGTCGGGATCTGACCAAAGAGACCATCGTGACGATCGACCCGAATGATGCGCGCGACTTTGATGATGCCATCTCTTTGAATCGAACCGATAAAGGCCACTGGCTACTGGGTGTGCACATTGCAGATGTAGCGCATTTTGTAAAAGAGGGATCCGTCCTCGATCGCGAAGCCAAAAGTCGTGGAACCAGCGTCTATTTACCTGGTCGTGTGATTCCGATGATACCCGAGATTGTTTCAAATGGACTGGCGAGTCTTCAGGAAGGTCAGGTCCGTTTTACCAAGACTGCCTTCATCGAATTCACAGCAGAGGGCATCCCCGTTCATACGGAATTCGTCAACTCTGCAATTCAAGTGACACAGCGATTTGCTTATGAGCAAGTGATGCCCATTGTTGAGGGGCGTGATCAGGAAGGTGCTCAAGTTTCTGGTCATGTTCGTGATTTGCTGAAAAATATGCATCATCTGGCAATGATTCTCCGCGGGCGTCGATTTTCGTCAGGTGCGTTAGAATTACACATTTCCGAGGTCAAACTCACATTTGATGACAAACATCGAGTCAGTGGGGCAGTAGAACGTGAGCATGACGAAAGTCATCAGATCATTGAAGAATTTATGCTGGCGGCAAACATTGCTGTGGCAGAAGCCTTTAATGACCGGGGGCTGCGTTTTTTGAGACGCGTGCATCCCTCACCGGAAGCACCTCGGCAGTTAGCATTTGCCGAATTCGTAAATGCCTTGGGTTATACGCTCAAAAAGGCACAAAGCCGTAAAGATCTGCAGAAATTAGTAGAGCAGGTACACGGGACCCCGGTGGAACAGGCTATCAATTATGCATTATTGCGCAGCTTGAAGCAGGCCGAGTATACTGATGAAGAGCTCGGCCATTATGCATTGGCGGTAGATCATTATTGCCACTTTACCAGTCCCATCAGGCGTTACCCCGATCTAACAGTTCATCGAATGATTGATGAAATTCTGGAGCGACCGGATAAGGGAAAAGGGCAAAGCCCTCATGGTTTAAGGCAACTGGGAAAAGAACTTTCTCTGCGCGAACGACGGGCAGAATCGGCAGAGCGCGAATTAACCAAAGTAAAACTGCTGACCTGGATGATCGACAACAATATCGAAACTCTTCAGACGATGATTACCGGGGTCGAAACCTTCGGCCTCTTTTGCAGAGGGACGGATGTTCCGGTCGAAGGGCTGTTGCATATCAGCCGTCTGGGTAAACACGACTATTTTCGCCAGGAAGTTGCCAAATTCAGCATTGTTGGCGAGCGAACCGGCCAGGAGTACCGAATTGGGGATTACCTGACGGTTGAAGTGGAAAAGATTGACCTTGATCGTCGGGAGCTGGATTTTCGTCTGCCTCATTCCTCCAAAGCAAAGAAGTCTGCTACTGAGAAACCAACTAAGAAACCAACCTATCAGGGGAAGAAGTCGACTAAGTCTGCACCAAAAGCCAAGTCAAACGAAAAAAAGAAGAAGAGCCGCAAGACTAAATCTCTGCGCGATAAAAAGAAAAAGAGAAAATAATCGTAATCAGAAATGAGAAGCGTAGATGGTTTTCGAACTGTCCGATATTAAATAATACCGGTAGTCGAGTGAGAGTGTTCTTCCTATAGTATCAAACCTGTGCAATCGACTCTTTGTGATCCTTTGAAACAGGAAGTTTTGTTCTGAATCAGAGTAAAATGTCCGATATTTTTAAATGGGTTTCACTTTCTAATTGAGTGAAGATTGATGTTCGAGGGTAGAGAAATATAATAAGTAATGGTGGCATCAATTAGTCGATTGATACTCTCTCGGATACTAAATAAATACATGATGAGGGGCTGAGCATCGCCTTTCGGGAAAAAGTTAATATCACATTTCGATTCACGGGATCTCCTCCGGGTAACTGGGCGAGAGCTTGATTATGGTGACAAAATTGGCTGAAAAACAGCAATCTTCTCCGTCAACAGGCGGTAAGTCCGCCACAAAATGGATAATGACTCTACTATCCTCTTCCATTGGTCAAAAGTTTGTGATGGGTATCACGGGCCTTTTGCTGTGTGGATTTCTGGTAGTACATTTAGCGGGTAATCTGCTCGTCTACGTCGGTGCAGAAGCTTATAACGGGTATGCTGATAAGTTGCATAGCATGATGCTTCTCCCCGTTGCAGAGACAGGGTTGTTTCTGCTCTTGTTTGCACACATTGCCTTAGCAATCAAGTTAACCCGCGATAACCAACAGGCGCGACATATCAGTTATCAGGAGCCCCAGAGTAAGATTGAGGAAAAGCCATCTCTATTCAGTCAGACTCCGATGGGGAACACCAGTGGTTGGATGTTTATCTCTGGGTCGATCATTCTAGCGTTTCTGGTGATACATATGATCGATATGAAACTGCATTGGAATCCCGGCGTTGATTACTCAATCGAAACTCCTGAAGGAGTCGTTGAAGCGAAACCTTACAGTATTATGGTCCAGGTGCTTGGTAGTTTCACTGCCCCGTTTTATATTGTGGGAACTATTGTGCTTGGATTTCATTTATCGCATGGGTTTTCGAGCGCGTTTCAGTCATTAGGTTTGAATCATCCCAAATACACTCCTTTGATAAAAAAGCTGGCGATACTATTTGCATTTGTGATTGCAGCTGGATTTGCCAGCCTGCCAATCTGGGGATTTTTCATCCATTGATGATTTTCATTTGATTGCGTTTGTTGTCAGAGATAATTTCACAGTTCAACTGATTTCGTTTTGAAGGTTGATATCATGGCCGATACGGCTAATACGGTTTTTAATTCTCGTGTTCCTGATGGACCCATGGCAGAGAAATGGGATCGCTGCAAGCAGGAAATGAAGCTGGTCAATCCGGCAAATAAACGGAAGAAAAAAATCATCGTTGTTGGAACTGGTCTGGCAGGTGCTTCCGCTGCTGCCTCTCTGGCAGAATTGGGATATCAGGTCGAATCGTTCTGTTTTCAGGATAGCCCGCGGCGGGCGCACAGTATTGCCGCTCAGGGGGGGATTAATGCAGCGAAAAACTATCCCAACGATGGTGATAGTGTCTGGCGGCTCTTCTACGATACCGTCAAGGGAGGCGATTATCGCAGCCGTGAAGCAAACGTGCATCGTCTGGCTCAGGTCAGCAATAATATTATTGATCAATGTACAGCTCAGGGAGTTCCATTCGCCCGCGATTATGGCGGATTACTGTCAAACCGTTCGTTTGGTGGCGCGCAAGTCTCACGTACCTTTTATGCACGCGGCCAGACTGGGCAGCAGTTGTTGCTGGGTGCCTACAGTGCATTGATGCGACAAGTGGGTACGGGACGTGTCACGTTATTTCCACGTCGGGAAATGCTGGATCTGGTTGTCGTTGATGGTGTCGCGCGTGGGATCATTGTCAGAAATTTGATCACTGGCGAGTTTGAAAAATATTCTGCAGATTGTGTATTGCTTTGTACGGGTGGTTACGGAAACGCCTTTTATCTTTCCACGAATGCAAAAGGATCGAATGTAACGGCCGCCTGGCGTTGCCATAAGCGGGGTGCTTACTTTGCGAATCCCTGTTATACACAGATTCATCCTACCTGCATTCCCGTCAGTGGTGATTATCAGTCGAAGCTGACTCTAATGAGCGAAAGTCTCAGAAATGACGGTCGGGTTTGGGTACCTGGTGCACAAGGTGATCAACGTCGAGGAAACCAGATTCCCGATACCGAACGTGATTATTACCTGGAACGCCGTTACCCTGCGTTTGGAAATCTGGTACCTCGTGATGTCGCTTCTCGGGCTTCTAAAGAGCGTTGCGATGCCGGCTATGGTGTTGGCTCAACCGGGCAGGCAGTCTTTCTTGATTTTCGCGATGCTATTGCCCGCGATGGAAAACATACCATCGAAGCAAAATATGGTAATCTTTTCCACATGTATAAAAAGATTACCGGAGAAGACCCCTATCAGGTTCCTATGAGAATTTATCCAGCCGTACATTACACTATGGGCGGTCTATGGGTCGATTATCATTTGCAAAGTTCGATTCCTGGTCTGTTTGTTCTGGGTGAAGCGAACTTCTCAGATCATGGTGCCAACCGACTGGGCGCATCTGCTCTGATGCAGGGACTTGCAGACGGCTATTTTGTAGCCCCTTATACAACCAGCAACTTTCTTGGTTCACAGAATTTGCCTGAGGTCTCGACAGACGACGAAGCCTTCACGGAAGCGATGGCCAATGCACAAGACCGAAATTCCAAAATTCTGGGAGTACAGGGTACGCGTTCTTCTGACAGTATTCACCGGGAGTTGGGACATATACTCTGGGAGTATTGTGGAATGTCTCGCGAAAGGCAGGGGCTGGAGTCCGCGATGGGCAAAATTAGTGACCTGCGAGAAGAGTTCTGGTCCAGCATCAAAGTGCTCGGGCAGGGTGAGCAACTTAATCAAAATCTCGAACATGCGGGGCGGCTGGCTGACTTCCTGGAATTTGGTGAGTTGATGGTACGTGACGCGCTGGTTCGAGAAGAATCTTGCGGTGGTCATTTCCGCGAAGAACATCAAACAAAAGACAACGAAGCATTACGTGATGACAAAAATTTCAGTCATGTGTCGGCCTGGGAGTTCACCGGGGTCGGAAATGAGCCTGTTGAACATCGTGAGCAATTAGAATTTATCGAAGTACCTCTGGCTACGAGGAGTTATAAATAATGAGCGAGACTCTGGATCTGACGCTCAAAGTATGGCGACAGCCTGGACCTGATGCTTCAGGGCGTTATGTCGAATACAAACTAACCGAAATTTCCACACACATGTCTTTTCTGGAAATGTTGGATGTTCTGAATGAGCAGTTGAATGAAAAGGGCGAAGAAATGATCGCCTTTGATCATGATTGCCGCGAAGGAATTTGTGGCGCGTGCAGCCTGATGATCAATGGTCAGGCGCATGGTCCTGATTCTGGAACGACCACCTGCCAGTTGCATATGCGGCGTTTTAAGAACGGTGATACGATTGTGATCGAACCCTGGCGCGCCCGGGCATTTCCGGTCGTCCGTGATTTAGTCGTTGATCGTGGTGCCTTTGATCGCATTGTCCAGGAAGGTGGGTTCATTTCAGCAAATACCGGCAGTGCCCCGGATGCCAACTCGGTACCGATTCCCGCGCCGGTTCAGGAAACCGCGATGGATGCTGCTGCCTGTATCGGCTGTGGTGCCTGTGTCGCCGCCTGTAAAAATGCATCAGCAATGCTCTTTGTTTCGGCAAAAGTTTCGCATTTGTCCACACTGCCTCAAGGCAAGCCGGAACGGGATTCCCGGGTGCAGGGTATGGTAGCTCAGATGGATCTGGAAGGATTCGGAAACTGCACTAATACCGAGGAGTGTCAGGCTGCCTGTCCAGCCGAAATTTCCGTGTCGAATATTGCCCGTTTGAACCGTGAGTTTTTACGTGCCCAGCTCTGCTCCAAAGAATAATGGAGTTTACTCGTTTCCTGATATTGCGAGGTTTCCTGATAGGGAACCTCGCTTTTTTTGTGCGAAGAGTTTTGGATTTTTTAGATTCTCATTGCTTAATGATTGCGTGAATGAACGCGAACTTCCACAATGGAGCAGCCTCGTTTTGTTTCCTGTAAAGTAACAGCCATTAACCGGATGATAAGAGAGAAATCACGTGTCTGATTCATTGTTATATACTGCCTGTCATCAATGGCATGTCGATCATGGCGGTCGCATGGTTGATTTTGCGGGCTGGGAAATGCCCCTTTTGTATTCCAATATCACTGCCGAGCATCATGCCGTTCGAAAAACAGCAGGTTTATTTGATATTGCGCACATGGGTCGGCTGTTTTTCACAGGCCCGGATGCGTGTCGATTTTTGGATACGTTGCTGACGAACAATGTGGAATCGCTCAAGCCGGGGCAGATTCGGTATTCACTGGTCACAAATGAATCAGGGGGAATTCTGGATGATGTGCTCGTTTATCGTTTCACCGATTTTTATATGCTGGTGGTCAATGCATCCAACCGGTTAAAGATTGTGGATTGGATTGAGAAACAACGAGAGGGGTTTGATGTTCAGATTGAAGATCTGACGAGTGAAAAATTTATGCTGGCTTTACAGGGGCCGGAATCACTGGGTATTTTGAATCCACTGGCAGAGGCAGATCTAAGTGAGATCAAATATTATTTCGGATTAGAAACTCAGGTATTGGGTGTGGATGCGCTTGTCAGTCGGACTGGCTATACCGGCGAAGATGGTTTTGAAGTGGTGCTTGATCAATCTCAGGCAATGCTGCTTTGGGAACGTTTGATTTCCGATGGTGCGTCAGCGGGGTTAATCGCAGCAGGTTTAGGCTGTCGAGATACATTAAGGCTGGAAGCAGCGATGCCCCTTTATGGACATGAGCTGGATGAGCAAACCGATCCGTTTACCGCTGGTCTGAATTTCGCTGTCAAATTACAAGGTGCTGATTTTATTGGCAAGGAATCATTGATTGCAGCGAAAGCATGTGAAGACCGGAAAGTGCGCGTGGGATTCACAATGGAGGGTAAGCGAGCTGCCCGTGAAGGCTGCCTGCTGTATGAGGGAGATCAGCAGGTTGGAGCCGTCACATCGGGATCATTTTCGCCTACGCTCGATATGCCGATTGGAATGGCTTATGTCGACGCTTCTTATGCAGAGCCGGGTCAGATTCTGGAAGCCGACATTCGGGGTAAACGAATTGCTGTGAAAATCGACACGCTTCCATTTTATAAACGCGAGCGTTGATAACGCTTTTTGAAGATTCAATGTGTAATCTTCTCGAACGCGTTAGTTGGCTTTGGGACTGACATGATCGGTATCAGCCAGGACTTCCTTAGCAACATCCTGCACGAAGTTGTCGATCTGTTTTTTCTCTTTCGCTGGTGGTGGAGCACCTGCATTCATTCCGACCCCGGGTGTCTTAATAAAGGACGGAGCCATGTCGATGATGGCACCCCAGTAGCTTGTGAAGACCGGATATTGTAGGTCCGGGTTTTGCTCTTGGTAGTCATCCATTTTTTGAAGCAGCAGATTGTGTGCGATTCTGGGATGACGGTGGTGTGGGCCATGTACGAAGATATCAAAATTAAAATAGGTACACCATTTGGTAATGAAATTGGATCCGACAACGGTTCGCGTTCCCAGCATGGGATCGTAGCTGCTCATTCCCAGGTGTTCGGTAAACTTACGGGTATTTTGATAAATGCCTGCCAGATAGTGAGGCAGAAACCAGACGCGGAGCAAGTCCCAGAGGGCACCGTAGTAGGCACAGGTTCCAATGACCGATCCCCAGAACAGAATCATAAATGCGTATTCATAACGAATGGCTTTTCGTAGTTTGGGGTCTTTGATCGGCGACTCTTTATTCCAGAAAATCCGACCATAGATAAAGGGTGCCATAAACAGCCCCAGAAACAGATCAAACCAGATGAAAACTCTGCGAAAACGTAGCGAAGTATTCGGGTCTGAATAAGGCCACAGCTCCCAGTCGCTCGGTTTATTCAAGTAGGCATGATGACGAATGTGGCTTTCGCGGTAGATTGTATATGGCACAAACATCGCGGTTCCGAGCACACGTCCCAGCCAGATGCTGGCATTCTTTGAGCCTGAAAGAGTGTGGTGTGAGCATTCGTGAAAGCAACTGGTCCAGCAGAACAGGCAATAAGAAGTGAAGAGTGTCCAGAAAACTTGCCAGCCAATGGCATTCGATGGCCAGTAAACCGCCAGGCACCAAAGTCCCACAAGTCCCATCGGTAAGAATAAAAACCGGGGAATGGTTGTTTTTTCTTCGAGATCCTTTAATTCCTGTTCAGTGAATTGTGTGACAGACACGATTTAACTCCGGTCTTTCTTACTACCAACAATATTTAAATATTGAGCCAGCTTTTTGTAACTCTTAGTTGCTTCGATGAATACGATTCGAATTAGATAAAATGTTACTCACAGGAAATATGCGAGTCAACTAATCAATAATGTCGTCTATTTTGATCCATGTCTGTATCAAGTCTTGTCATCACGAAATCTTAAGCACATTATTTTTGTAAAACAGACTATTTAGAAACAATATGCCTAATTGAAGATCTGAAGTGATTACAATGATAATTGATCACAGAATCACAACCCTATCCATCACTCATTTTTCTTAGTTTCAACTTTGTTTTCTCGATGATCTTCATCCCGATTTATTATTGGACTGATATATCCATTTTCCAAATTGAGCGGGCTGAGTCAAGATTCTAGTCAGTGTCTTGATCTTTCAAACCGATAAATATTTTCACTACCCTGTATATCAGAGACTTACTACTCTATCTTATCACTAATCATAAACCGATCTCAGGAGTAATGCCTCTCAAAATGGCCGATTATTCAAATTACCAGAAGGATGTGATCAAACGCTACTATGATAATCGTGGCTCGATCGATCAACAAAAGCTTTCAGAACTCTGTACCAACCTGTTTCTGGCAGAGGGTAAGAAGAAAGAAAAGCTTTGGGAGAAGGCCCGAGATATCATGGAACGATTAGAGGTTCCCGCCTCTCGGATTGACCATGTCTTGAAATCTGCAGATCCTGCAGTTTTGGCGGAAGTGGTTCAGGATCTCGAAAAGGGTGCCATTCGTTAACGAAGTCAGGATAGAAGAATCTGAGGGTTTTCCCTCGTGGATTCCTCTGGGATTCGTTAATCGATGGCTTCTTCGAGTGAGACGCAAAGTTCTTGCGGCACATCGACCATGTCTTTGCTGATGCCTCGGTTGGCGGTGACGGTATAAACTGACGCAGTGAAAGTCATCACAGCGGCCGACGTATAAAACATGGGAACGATGCCCCAATTGTCAATAATGCTTCCCAGAATGGGGGCAAAGATGATGGCTCCCGCGTCGAAGAATCCGAGAACAATGGTGGTACCGGTACCTCGATAGTGCTTGGGAAACGATTCCGTTCCGAGTGAAACGACAGCAGGAAAGAGCAGTGCATGCCCAAAACCACACAAAATAGAAGGGCCAATTAATTGCCATTCCTGTGTGATGGAGGGGAGAATGAGATGGCCAATGGCGTGCCCCATCAGCCCCATCGTAATCATTTTGTTGCGTCCTACCGTTTCGCCCCAGCGTCTGGTCAGAATTCGAATCAGAAAAGCAGAGATGGCATATCCGGCAAAAAACGTCCCAATTCCTCCCAGCTCACGCTGAGTGACAAACCGAGTTAAAAAGACAGTGACTACGGTGAAGCTGAGTCCCATCATGATGGCGACAATCACAACCTGACCAGGCCAATAGCGGAAGAGCAACTGATGAGCGGCTGGCGTAACTCGGGGCCTGCGATGAATATCATTACGAGTCACAGCAAGGACGATGGCAAAGTATACTACTCCTAAAAGCGCAGGGATGCCAAACACGGCGTAAAACTGGTCATTTCCGGGAGGTAACCATTTGAGCATAAAGTCACTGACCTGAGTTCCCAGAATCATACCGACGAAGCCACTGCTTCCCAGGCTTCCAATGACCTCCGTTCTTCGGTGGTGGGGTACCCGTTGCTGAATATGTACGACAGAGCAGGTAAACATGCCTGCAATTCCGGTCGCAAAAAACGTTCTGTAAGCAAAAATTTCCCAGCCTAAAGATCTGCTGAATGCCAGACCAGCGGCGCCGATCACAAATATGATGGCAGAAACGGCCCAGAGTCGTCTGACTCCATAACGATCGATGCCCTGTCCGAGGAAGAAGCGGGCAATCAGTGCTACCAGAACACCACAACTTACAATGTCGCCGACAAGTTCTTCGGTTCCGCCCAGATAGGTAATCAGATCAGCAAATCGAAACGTGAGGGCGTTTGCCGTGACTAATATGACATTGGCCAGATAGCAAAGCCAGAACAGCCGATTGTAAATGGGCTCCTCTTCATCACCGGGCACAATTGGTGTAATAGACATTTGATATTTATATTAAGGTTAAGGTCGATTGTGGTAATTGGTAACTATCGTTTTTTAAATTTGAACTGTTTATCAGCTCATTTTTGAAAGAGTGTCTGTTTTCGGAAATCCGTAACAGGGGAAGACGTTCCACGACTTTGGATTCTTGTTACTAAGAGCAACAGGTGGGAACAATCTGTAGACACCACTCAACGGATTGAAGTTCGTCAACTTGACAAGAGACGAGAATTTCAATCTGTAATCTCATCTGTTTACGAAGGTACACTAGGTTCTATGCTGTTATTCTAGCAGACAGGCTCTCATCCGTCTAAGGGAGAACGATGAAAGTTTACAGCAAAGTCGCTTCAGAGGAGCTGATCCCGAAGTGTTTCAGGGGGAATTCTGCTGGTTTCATGTGACGAACGGCCTTAATTTGTTGCGTTATCCACCAAAGGCACTGTAGCGTCTGGTTCCCTGTTGAAATGCGATTCGGTTTAATGAAAACAGGACGATAACCCAGACGACTTCAATGGACAATTCGAAAATCAGTTCTTGATGGGAATACTTTCCGAGAATGACTGTTCCCGGAAAATAAGCGAGGTATTTAAAAGGCAGCATTTGCATCCACTGGCTGAGCGGTTCCGGGAACAGGTCGAGCGGAATCATATGTCCGGAAAGAAAGTAGTTCAGCATCATGTAAATAAAGATGAGTGAGCTGACTTCGAGAAACCAGAACGCGATTAACCCAATCAGTGATTCGATCAAAAATCCAACCAGGAATGCCATAATCAGAGACAGAATCCAGGCGGTGATGGTAAAGGCATCAGGCCAACCGGCGAAGTAGTCGCGGCAGAGATAAAAGACGAGAATAAACGGGCCGATGGCTACCAGATAATAAACCAGTTTATGAGCCACGCGTGCCCAAAATAGATATCCCAGCATATCGATAGGTTGAACCAGATACTTTTTGATAGTGCCATCCCGCACATCGTTGGCAATTCCGTTTGCCAGTCCCGGCATACTGGAGAATGCCCGCCCGACCATTACCAGCAAATAGTAGGCAACCATTTCCTGATAACTGTAACCTTTGATGGATTTGAGGGGGGCACTGGTATGAATTCCATAAATGGCTCCCCATAGGAAAATTTGAGTCACGATGGGGAGAAAGCGAATTAAAGTGGCAAAGACAAAATCTCCACGGTAGACGAGGCGTTCTTCCACAGACGTCTTTAAAATAATCCAATTGGTTCGCAGTCTGGCGATCATATGTCAAATATCGAAATGATGTATTCAAAAGACGGTGTCGGAAAAATCAACCATTCCATTCCAAGAGAGAGGCTGAGTTTAATCGGTAGTTGATTTCAGCATACTCTTCCTGTCGTGGGATTGAGCCATATCATTTTTTTGTTCGGTGAAAACTTCCGAGATCACCTCTTCCAAAGGTCTTTCCTGCACGCCGACATCCAGAATACGATATTTGGAAAGCAGGCTTGAGAGAATTTCCGGAATTTTATTTCGCGGGACTTTCAGTTTGACATGCGGCGCTTCCTTCTCAATGACTTCTCCCCATTGTGAAAAGTCTGGAGGCATGTCATCGCCGTCAAACTGGACGTCCATGATTTTGTAGTTACTGAACTTATCGAGTATATCACTCAGTGGACCATCGTGTTTGATGCTGCCCTGATTGATGATAATGGCGCGTTTACAAAGTGCTTCGACATCTTTCATATAGTGGCTGGTGAGAACGACTGTCGTTTTCTGTTTGACCTGATAATATTTCAGGAATTCCTGAACACGCCTTTGCGAAACCACATCCAGGCCGATCGTCGGTTCATCGAGAAGTAGGACGTCGGGTTTATGAAGCAATGCCGCGATGAGTTCCATCCGCATCCGTTCTCCCAGTGAAAGTTCTCTGACCGGCTGGCCGATTAGATGTCGTACTTCCAGGAGGCTCGTCAGTTCATCAATGCGGCGTGTATATTGTTGCGGATCGATCCGGTAAATTTCCTTGTGCAGCCGAAACGATTCCTGTGCAGGCAGATCCCACCAGAGTTGATTTTTTTGTCCCATGACCAGTGAAAACCGGCGTCGGTATTCGTTCTCACGTTTCCAGGGGACATGTCCTAAAACGGTAGCTTCGCCGGCTGAGGGGAAAATGAGTCCGGATAAGAGTTTGAGAGTTGTGGTTTTTCCCGCTCCATTCGGGCCGAGAAAGGCTACGATTTCACCTTGTTCAATCGAAAAACTCACATCAGAAACCGCATGAACGGTTTTATAATCGCGTTTCCAGAGTCCTTTGAGTGAAGCGAACACCCCCTCTTTTTTTTGATAGACTTTATAGGTTTTTTCAAGATTTTTGGCGACGATGGCATTCATGACGTCATCTTACGGTACCCGCGGTTTCGGGTCGAGCGACAAAGTACAGGATTCAGAAAAAACAGAACTGCTGATCAGGCCTGACGGGCCTGTTTACTTAAGTATCAGTCAATCTTTCTGTTCAGCAAGTGCTTTACGGATTTGACTGGCGATTTGAGGGTTGCACATGGCTGCAGTTGCCAGATGAGTTGCTTGAGCGCCGGCAGCTAGAAACTCTCTGACATCACTGGCCGAGCTGATTCCTCCACAGGAGATCAGATCGGGAAGGACCGTATTATCAGACTGTTCCTGAATCAGCTGTGCAAAAATTTTGAGCTGTTTGAGAGAAGCCTCTTTTGTTGCCTTTCCACAGATACCTCGCTGTTCTCCACCAAACATTGGTTTTCCCTCTTGATCGCTGACGGATGATGCTACGCTATTGGTCATCACGATGCCTGAAGCGTACGGTAAGATTGCCTTTACAAGTTCTTGTGCCTGTGATTTATCAGGTACATGTCCGATTTTAATGAGATAGGGCACTGAAGCTGTCACTTCTTTCACGCGACTGGCAACCAGGGCTGCAGCCTCAGGCTGCTGATAAAGTTGACCGTCTTGGGTGCAGACGTTCGGGCAGGAGAAGTTCGTTTCAATGCAATCCGCGCCACTTTGAATGGCCCACTGCGCGCACAATGCATAATCGTCAGCCAGATCATCCAGGGACCAGCCTGGTTGCAAGCTTCCGACGACAGACACAGACAGGATTTTGTCTGCAGCAAGCTGTTTGCGGGTTCGCTCGACATCCTTCCTCCAGATATCAGGCGGCGCAGAAGGCATACCAAACGAGACGGCCCAACTACCCTGCATGGTTTTTGAAATGGAGACTCGTTGTTCGCCTCCGGAGAGCGGAGCCGTGTTGACGGGCTGTAAATTCGGGAGCGGATAACATTCGCGTAAACTCGATCTGACCGTCTTATAGGTTAAGACGTCAAATCCAAGACTGGCATAATACAGAACCCATTTTCCATTGAGTAAAGGTCCTGCGGGAATTCCCAGGGGAGAAGAAACTGGCAAACCACAAAATGACCAGTGACCGGGGATGGCCCGTTGTTCCTGTTTTACCGGATCGGGGGCATTCTCGTAATTCCACTGATACGTTTTTCGGATATCGTAATGCGGTAATGGCTTTGAGTTTTGCATCCGGAACCCCGACTGGAAAGACTGGAATACATCTTAACGCATCTCTGGAAAGTGTAGCAGTCGTCGAATCTGACTGACAGGTTCACGCCGATAAAAAGAGTTTCAAGAATCCATATCGTCTTGAAAGTAGCAATACGCGGAAGATTTGATCTGTTTTTTGCGCGTTTTGATCTGGTGACGAGGAAATATTGCTGGCTATAAAAAAAGCTCCGAACCTGGTGAAAGGTTCGGAGCAATGCAGAATTTGATGACATCGAACTTATCGTTGAACTGTAGTCATGTTTTTGAGGACATTCATGTAATCAACGGTAATATTCAGGATTTCATCGTTGTAATAATCTTTCTTGAAAATATCTTTTTCGGCTTTTGGATCTTTCTTTTTTTCTTCTTCTTCTTTTTTCTTTTCTTCTTTCAGCTTCTCAGCTTTTTCTTTTGCTTTATCGTCTATCATTTCTTTACGTCGAACCGCTTCGACAAGTGAAATGGTTTTCTGATCTTTCTTCTTCAGGTATTGATCGATTTCAGCTAGTTTTTCTTTGAAATCCTTATCAGTCACAACTCGTTTCGAACTGGATTCCTTGAGGCTTTTCAGGATTTGCTGGTTGACCAGATTTACCGGAGCAAACGGAGCAACCTCTGTTTTATCGAAGGCCATTGCATCATCGAGAAACGATTCTCCCAGATCCATTTTATCAATCAATGAAGGGAGCACGATATCAGAGCGAACACCCCGGTTTTGGGTACTGTCTCCATTGACTCGGTAGAATTGATTGATGGTCAGTTTCAATGCACCCAAATCTGGTCCGTTTAAGAAGCTGAACATCTTATTGCTGACGGTCATGACATTTTGCACGGTTCCTTTTCCGTGTGTTGTCGTGTCGCCAATGATAATGCCTCGTTTATAGTCTTTAATGGCCCCAGCAAAAATTTCTGAAGCAGAAGCTGAGAGTCGATTGCAGACAACTACCAGCGGACCATTATAGACTGCACCTGGTTCTGCATCGCGATGAATTTTACGTTCGCCATCCAATTGCTTGACCTGAACGACGGGGCCTTCATCTACAAATAAACCGGAAACTTCAATCGCTTCACTGAGGGCACCTCCACCATTGAACCGTAAGTCGATGACGATACCATCAACGCCTCCCTGGTCTCGGAAATCGTAAAGAACTTTTCTTACATCGCGAGCAGTGCTCTTGAAGTTTTCGTCACCTCGTTGAGCACCACGGAAATCACGATAGAATGAAGGGATACTGATGATACCGATCCGCCCTGTTCGGCCTGGAATACGCTCACCCGAATCAATGATTTTTCCTTTGACTTCGGATGTGCTTAATTCAATTTTCTTTCGTGTTAATTTATAGACTTCGGGAGAAGTATTCTCTTCGGTTTTAACACGCAGTTGAACGATGGTTCCCCGTTTTCCACGGATGTATCGCACGACTTTGCTGAGTTTCATTTCAACGACATCGACAAACTCGCCATCGTCCTGAGCCACAGCGATGATTTTGTCTCCCGGTTTGAGTCGGCCATCGGCGTCTGCTGCACCGCCGGGAACAATTTCTGCAACAATCGTAAAACCGTCTTCCGATCGGAGTGCAGCACCAATTCCATCCAGGCTGAGTTCCATACTGATTCGGAAGTCTTCCAGAGTTTGGGGAGACATATAGCTGGAGTGAGGATCAAAACAGTGAGTCAAAGCACTCAGGTACATTTCCAGCTTTTCAGCTTGCTCCGTCTCAACCATATTTTTCACGTTCTTGGTATAGCGTTTATGCAACTGTTTTCTTGCTTCTTCAATTTTCTTGTCATCCAGGATGAGATTAAGAACGTCGTATTTGACTCGTTTTCGCCATCGTTCATTCATCTCAGATTGATCTTTAGCAAAATCAATATTTTTAGCATCAACGATTATAGATTCATCAATTGTGAAGTCATGCTCGACGTCAACCAGTTGCTGGGCATAGTCCATTCGTTCCTGAAGTCGACTTAAATACAGATCAAAGCATTGATAGGCAAACTTGACATCACCGTCGATCAATTTATCGTCCAGTTGATTTTTCTCTGTTTCGAAATTGTTAATGTCTGATTTGTAGAAATAAAGCTTTTGCGGATCGAGCTGTTTGATAAAGCGACGCATCAGTTTTTCTGAAATTTCATCATTAATGGGCTTACCACTAATATGAAAACGGCTGACCATCGCACACACTTTTTTCGCCGTATCGGAATCGTTGGTTGAATTAGGGGTAGTTGCCTGTTGCGCAAAAATAGCAGTTCCCAGAAGGAGTACCATACAAAGACAAAGAGCAGAGGCTGCTTTTGAGGGAGGATTTAACTTCATAAGTTTCGTCCGTTTATAGAATTTTGTGTGATTTAGAGAAACTGCTGGTGAAACCGGAATTCAGCCCGGAATCCGCAAATGTCAAGGGGTCCGATATTATAGGATCAGAGAAAACAGGACAAGACAACATTTTTGGGGAACGATTTACTGATCTACTTATCAGATATTGACTTAAAGTAAATTATAACCAGAACCCACTATTTATCTATCTTATAACTTCCATAAAACTTAGTACGTCATTTGCAGCGACTTCGTTGGTCATTCTCGTTTGATTCCTTGTTTTTTCAGTGGGAATGATCAAAGACGTCATGATTTGCAGAGAGGGATTCGTTTTTATTGAGGGAACAACAAACGAAATGGTGGTACAAGTGATTGATATTAAGGGAGATATGATTTGTGTACGATTGGTAAGGAGTCCAGGGCATTAGCTTGGAGTGAGGAGTTTTGTGATAACAGAAAGGCTTTCAGACCACTGTGCTTTGAACTCTTCTGAGTTGACGTGATTTCCGGTAATCATTTGTGCTAACTGTGGTAGGGTGGCAGGAAAAAAGACGAGAGATGTGAGGATCAGCATCAGGCAGACCGGGTCAATCTCTTCTAATAGATTTCCTTCAGACTGTGATTTTTTCAAGCTATCGATGTGTTTCTTGTAATAGTCCCGTCTCCAGGGGTCATCGATAATTGGGTCTCCATCATTTTGATGTGCCTCATTCAGCAAGACGCGAACATAGTCCTGATCCCTTAAATTTTCCTCGAAGAAATATTGTAAAATTTCTGCAATATCGACAGGGATTTTTTCGACATTGTCAGCTCGTTCTTCCAGTTTGCTTTGCAGGGCAGCCTTAAATAACCCGTGTTTATCAGTGAAATAGCGATAGATCAGTGATTTATTAAAATTTGCCAGCCTGGCAACTGATTCAATTCGGGCACCATCGACGCCTCTATCTGCAAATTCCTTGATCGCAGCCTTGAGAATTGCTTCCTGAGAGCTAGCTTCTTTTTTCTGCGGTTTGTTTTGTATTTCGCTAGATGCCATTGTTGCTCCCATTTCAGCCAAAAACGCTCAGTTTACCTACCAGATTTTCTGGTGTGAAGAACCTTGGGTCAGTCCAATCAAGATTTTGTCTTTGTAAAAAATAATATTTTCTGCAAATTCCAGTTGAATTCTGGAATCCTGCCGTTTATTATTATGTCATTGTAACGGTAACGTTACCGATTATCAAATGGATTTGAGAGTATTTAGATCAAATTTCACTGAAATGGCGGCAGTACAAGCAGGCAAACCCATATCTCAAGACAACGCCTGCCAGAGATTCATGAACATTAAATTTGAATGAATGATTTCATTCTTTTCAACTTTAGAGAAATGAGTTGAGGCGGTTAACGTCTTTAACTTTGAGCGACACTGTTCTTTTGCGAATTTTCCGTCCTTCAGATCACCGGTTCATGGTGAATAGCGCAGGGCCATTATTTTTCATGCTTAGGCACTTTTAAAACCTTCTGCCAATGTTAGGAGTCATGCTATGTTATTTGGTAAACCTCTGAGAAGAGGATTCACGCTCATTGAGTTGTTAGTGGTGATTGCGATCATTGCAATCCTCATTGCTTTGCTGTTACCTGCGGTTCAACAGGCCAGGGAGGCGGCTCGTCGTTCTCAGTGCAAAAACAACCTGAAACAATTCGGGTTGGCCATGCACAATTATCATGAAGCCCATAGCATGTTTCCTCTGGGAGCCAGTGTTCAGCTTGGGGGGGCTGGTGGAGGTAATTTCAATTCCAACGGTCTCACGATGATGTTGCCCTACTTTGATCAGGCCAATTTATCTAATCTTTACAATTCATCAGTGCCTTGGGAACAGCAGTCATCAGCTGTTGCCAGGACAGTGATTCCCATGTTTGTCTGTCCTTCCAATGTCGGAGTCAATCCGTATCAGAGTCCCGCTTTAGGTGCTTTAGGATTACCTGCAGGGGATACATTCGGGATTACGACGTATGTTATGAGCCGTGGTTCAAATGTAGGCTGGTGTGGTTCCAGCAATCACTCTAGTGCTGTCAAAGGAATGTTTGACCTCAATAGGGGATCCAAAATGCGTGACATTGTGGATGGTTCCAGTAACACGATCGCAATGGGCGAAGCAGGAACGGGTCCAAAATTTATTCTCTGCGAAGGTCAGGGATGTAATGGGTCGACCGCGAGCACCAATGAAGCCACCCAACCCTGGATCATACCACAGCCAGGCAATACTGACTTTAAGCCTGCGACAGGAGCGACAGCGAGTGTCTTTGGAAGTACAGCAGATCGGATTAATAAGCCCTTCACCACTGAAACGTTTCTTGATATTCCGGGCATTGGTGATTGCACCTTTAATGTTGGTGGAGATGCCACGAGTAACTTCCGTAGTCAGCACGTGGGAGGTTGTCACTTTCTCTATGCAGACGGGTCGGTTCACTTCATTAGTGAGAATGTGGACTTAAATCTGTATCAGGCACTCTCAACGATTCAGGGTGGAGAAGTGGTCACACTTCCCTGATTTTTGAGTCTCGTTTGTTTAACCATTTCACGAAGATCTAGTGCATTGTCAAGCTTGGAATTAAGGACCAGGAGTGTTGTTTACGTGCTTTGTTATCGCACTCCCGTGATCTCTATCGCGCCAAAATTCAAAAATGACACATCACTAGTATGGTTTTTTAAGAATGGAGAAGGCAATCCTGCATCAACAAGCTGTATCCACTATGAATTTGCCTGAAATTGATCAGGCTTTGAAAGAGCTGACTGAAGCCAATCGAATCTCGGATGGTTTTTCAGTCGAGCAGCGCATTCGATTGATCGAATTATGCCTGCAAAGTCTTTCCGAAGCTGCTGTGGAATGGGTTGATCTTTGTTGTCACGCGAAACAGATTCCGAGAGACAGCCCGGTGAGAGCTGAAGAAGTTCTTGCCGGGCCTGTTTCGGTGGCTCGTTACTTACAGGTTTTGTTAATCAGTCTGCAAGCGATACAGCGTTCTGGAAAACCACGATTGCCCGGCACTCCCGTTCAAAGTATGGAAAAACAATGGCGCGTGCCTGTCTTTCCCACTAAGGGTATTGATGATGCCATCGTGTTTTCTGGCTTAAAGGCTGAGGCCTGGTTAAAGCCGGGGGTGGAATCCGAGTCGCTTTTCAATCTTGATCACTTAGAAAGAGACTCTACAGCTCCATTCCCTCTGACATTGGTTTTAGGTGCTGGAAATGTTTCTGCGATTCCTGCGACTGATATCCTGACAAAGATTCTGCAGGATGGAGAGCGTGTACTACTCAAAATGAATCCGGTGAATGAATATTTAAAACCGGTGTTTGAGCAATCATTTCAGCCGTTGATCGAGGCGGATTTGTTGCGTATTGTTTGCGGCAATGTAGAAGAAAGTGCGGCATTGGTAGAACACCCCGCCATTGATCGCATTCATATTACGGGCTCAACACAAACTCACGATGCCATTGTCTGGGGGGGGGACCCTGTAGAACGTGAGTCACGGAAGCAGAGCAATCAACCGAAACTGGATGTACCGATAACGAGTGAACTGGGAAATGTTTCTCCCTGGATTGTTGTTCCCGGGGAGTATTCTGAAAAACAGCTCCAGTTTCAGGCTGAGAATATCGCTGCATCGATCATGAATAATGCCTCTTTTAACTGTCTGGCAACCAAAGTGATTATTACGGCTGCCAATTGGAGGCAGCGTGAACAGTTTTTATCGATGATCGAGCAGTTCCTGGCGAAAAGTCCAAGACGGTTTGCATACTACCCGGGTGCTGCTGAGCGTTGGGAACGATTTGCCAATGATGTTCCTGATGATAAAGAGTACTTGCCCTGGAGACTGATTCGAGATGCCAATCCACAAAAGGTGCCCTGTTTATTTCAAGAAGAATCATTTGTCTGCGTTTGTGCAGAAACCGCAATCGACTCAATTTCAGATACAAATTTTCTAGAGCAGGCTGTCAATTTTGTGAATGATCAAGTATGGGGGACACTCTGTGCAACGATTACCGTTCCGGACCCCTTTCGAAAAACAGAACAAGAATTTCTGGAAGATTGTGTTTCCCGGATGCATTACGGAGCCATCGGAATCAATCACTGGCCTGCTTTAAATTATGCCTTTATGTCAACTCCCTGGGGAGGGGCACCGGGGGCTGACTTGAAAAGTGTCACCAGTGGAATTGGTAATGTGCACAATACCTATTTTCTCAGAGATGTTTCTAAAACGGTTTTGTTTGGGCCGCTGACGCTGTTTCCCAAACCTGTCTGGTTTCCCTCACATCCTAATCCTGAATCTGTGGGCTGGGGACTGCTGAAACACTATTCACACCCTTCTGTCGGTAATCTGATACGCTTGGGCCTTTCTCTCGTATTCAAGTAAAAACTTTCATTAAGTACTAAATCAATCCGGGTTCATCAGATATGACACAATACAAATATTTTCAATCCATAAAGTATTTCTTTACCTTGATTGTTCTTCCGGTTTGTGGGCTTTTCTCAGCGAGGGCTGTTGTTGAGTCTGCTGTGCCGAAGTTGGTGCCGACGACTTATACGTTTTCGCCGAGCCCCGATTTTCAGTTTCGTTTCCAATCTCGCATGATTCAGGCAGTTCCGGGGGATGTGCTTGTACTGGAAGCAGGAAACTATGAGTTACTGTCTGGTTTAAATCTTGTAGCAGACAATATCACGATACGTGGTCAAGGTCATGATAAAACGGTTCTCTCTTTCAAGAACCAGACAGATGGCAGCTATGGATTATTGGCCAGTGGAGATAATCTCGTTTTGGAGAATTTCGCGGTTGAGGATACCAGTCATAATGCCATCAAAGTTTTAGGCGCTGAGAATGTCACCTTTCGGGGGATACGCACTGAATGGACGGGAGGTCCGAAAACTACGAATGGTGCTTACGGGCTCTATCCGGTTCAGTGCAAAAATGTTTTGATAGAAGACTGTATTGCCATCGGCGCGGCTGATGCTGGTATTTATGTGGGGCAATCTACTGATGTGATTGTCAGAAACAGTCGTGCGGAATGGAATGTGGCTGGGATTGAGATTGAAAACACAGTTAACGCAGATGTGTATGATAATGTCGTATCGAATAACACGGGTGGTTTATTAGTTTTTGATCTACCTGGTTTGCCACAAAAAAATGGGCGTCATGTACGTCTCTTTCGAAATCACATCTTCAAAAACAACACCAAAAATTTTGCACCTAAAGGAAATATGGTTGCTTCTGTACCTGCTGGTTCGGGTGTTTTAGTCATGGCTACGGATGATGTAGAAGTCTTTGAAAATAAAATTGAAGACAACAAGTCGTTCAGCGTATCCGTGGTCAGCTTCCTGATCTATGGAAAGAAATCTACAGACAAAAAATATGATCCCTATCCCGAAGGTATTTCTATCCATGATAATCAAATCAGTGGTGGTGGAACGGAGCCCGATGACGAACTCGGATTAATGCTGAAGTCCATCGTTGGTACTCCCTTGCCGGACATTATTTTTGATGGAGTGATCGATCAGAAAAAACAGGTTAATGGAAAACTACCAGCAGAAAAAAGTTTAAGATTGTCAAATAATGGTACTGCTCGGTTCATGAATATTGACTTTGGAAATTTGAGTCCTGCCAAGATTGCGGTCGGCAAATACAAGCCCAGTTCAGAGGTTGCTCCGTACGTTGGCACACTGACGTCACTCAAGCCAGTTCAACTCAAACCACATGGTGATCCATCGTCAACAAAACATGCGACACTCACTGTTTATTACGAAGCCCCCCAAATGCTTTCAGAGCTAAAACTTTTTGAAGGTGATGGTGTCTCTCAGCAGCCGGTAAAAGGAGTGATCCCTTACGATTTGATCACGACTCTGTTTACGGATTACACATCGAAATATCGATTTATCCGTTTACCAGAAGGGGGAAAAATTACATACACGGCGACAGGGGTACTTGAATTCCCCGTGGGAACGATGTTGATCAAGACCTTTTCCTACTTGAACGACATGCGCGATCCTTCTCAAGGAGAACGTCTGCTGGAGACCAGAGTGGAATTTCTCAAAGATTCAGGCTGGTTTGGCTACTCCTATATCTGGAATAAGGAGCAGACAGATGCCGAGCTGAGTCTGGGGGGAGGGGAAGTAGATGTGTCCTGGGTTCACTCAGATGGTCAAGCACGGTCAACGCGTCATCTGGTGCCCAACGCCAATCAGTGTATTAGTTGTCATAGTCACCATGGCAAATATGTTCCCATCGGACCCACGGCTGCCAATATGAATCGGAATTACCATTTCTCGCAAGGGGATGAGAATCAGTTGACTTATCTAAAACGGAACAATTTGATCGAAAAAACTCCGGAACCGGCGGCGATTGAAAAAGTGGTTGCTTTTGATAATCCCCATTCGGGCAGTCTTGATCAACGGGTTCGAGCATACCTGTCGGTGAACTGTGCACACTGCCATAGTCCAGGTGGAAATGCCAGAACCACAGGTTTGGATTTACGTTTAACGCAAACCGATCCTGCAAAAATTGGTGTCTGGAAAACTCCGGTGGCTGCAGGACGCGGATCTGGTGGGCATAGCTATGATATTGTTCCCGGTGCACCAGAGAAATCAATATTAATGCATCGTTTACAATCCAGTGATCTGGCAGCACGCATGCCTAATATCGGCAATCGAATTGTGCATCAGGAAGCAGTCGATCTGATTCAGAAATGGATACTGGAAATGAAAAAATCAGATACTGACTGATCGAGTCACACTGTTTTGGTTTTTTCGGAGACTTCCGAAATGGCGGTGTCCGGTCGATTTTCAGACTGCCTGTTTGTGCTCGTAGGAGTTGCTGTCTTGAATGATCAGCTGGTTCCGGCCTTTTTTCTGTGATTTGGCCAGTGCATGTAAACCTCGATCCAAGACCAGTTCTGCCGAGTCACCGGGAACACACGAAAGATAAGCGAGGCTGGCCGTTACGACGACTTCCGGGCTATTTGTTTCCAGACGGAAATGGTGGTGACGAATGGCATCACGGATGATTTCCGCATGGGTCTGGCCCTCATTGATGGAAACGCCGGGAAACAGAATGGCGAGCGTGTCTGATTTCCAAATGCAAATGACATCTTCATCTCTTACTTTATGTAAGATCAGACGAGAAATCGTTTTCATAAACTTAATCGGGGCCATGATTCCAAAACGTTCTTTAAGCTGTTCATACTGATTCATTTGCACGAGCAGCAGGCCACTGTTCAGATCAGTTGTTGTTCCCGCGAGCAGCATCATTTCCAGATTGGCTTCAAAGGCTGAAGTGTTTGGCAGCTTTAAATGTGTTTGCTCTGGTTGAAACACCCACTGCATTGCCGGAAAGTCCTGAATTTTCTTTTCCTCTGGAATAATTTCAGGCGGTCTTTGTTTCTGATCGCCAACTTTCCGTTCAATCACTCGATTAATTAAATCCAGCAAGTTAGTGCGTTTTTTGGTGAGTTCGTTAGTTTGCTCTTTCGTCAGCATCAGTCCCGGAAACTTCTCCAGCAAAAGGCAGGCGGATTGCGCTGTATCCAAAGCTTCTTTCACATGCTGAAAACAATTTTGAATATGTTTTTTCGCGCGGCGAAAATCGCGTGCCGGGGCGCTCTTGCCGAGAAAGTATCCTGCCGCAAAACCCAGACTGACGGCTACCAGTAATCCGGCACCGAAGCAAATCAGCGTTTCATTCGATAGGGCATACAAGGATGCTAAAATTATAGTTTTCATGCATCTGTTCCTGAACGGGAAGCAAATACGTTTCTCTCTGTGGAGAGTAAACTGCGGTTGTACTAGACTATTTATTGGTCAGAGGTGACTGAGTGCGTAGAAAACTATTTTAAGTTCTACACAAATGAAGCTTAGTACACAGTTGGGAGGGATGTGTCCTGCAAATTAACGCGTGGCAGGAAACGGGAGTGGGGTTATCATGAATGTGTCGGTTATGTGGTCGATCAGATCATAATTCGATACTGAGATCACCAGAAATGAAGTGCGAAGCTATTTTCTTTCGCTGGCATCTGCAGGTCCTGCCTGTACGGGAGCCGCCTTTGCTTCGAGAAATTCAAGACTCAGGACAATGTCTGCATCCCGATTGGCCAACTGATCGACCAGTTTTTGATCTACGGTAAAGACAAATGAAATCTGTTTGCCTGTCGGAGCCGTACACAGGTAATAAATCCATTGTACGGGAACTTCGTTTGACTTGCCCGCCACTGTGACTCGGTGAATATATCTTCCATCCTCAGGCGAGAGGTTTTCCGCTTTAAGAATATTGACCAGTTTCTTGCCTAGAGACGTCCGAATATCCTGCTGGAACTGTTCTTCTGAGGTATGACTGCCGGGTTTGACGGATGGGATTTTTGAGATGTTGACCTGCGCAATCAGACTCCCTTTATCGAGTAACCTTAAGACGGCAACCTGACCTGTCTGATGAAAGACATACCAGTCCCGCGGGAGAAGTAATCGTACATCCCAGGGAGGTTCGAAACTCAGAAATCGGGCTTCGGGTTTTGTTTCCAGCGGGATGGTCTCTAGAACTTCATCAGTCAGTGGTCCCGGTGTCTTCGTCAGTGTGCGATCCCACTTTACTTTGGCAGTGACTTTCATTCCCGGACTGACAGAGCCAACAGATCGTTTTTCTGTTTGTTCCATTTCCAGATGGCTGATGAAATTTTCCTGACGCTGAAACTGAAGCATGCCGGTGATTGAGATTTCTGTTTGCGCGCCGACAGTGGCGCCTTCTATTTTTCCCTGAAAGCTGATCTGAGCGACATCTGCTTCCACAGATTCCAGTTTGCAAGTCAATTCCGACTTCAAAACTGCTTCGAGCCCAGTCAATGACTGGAGTACCCATCGATCGGGTGTCCAGACTTCACCCACTTCTACATCCGATTGTGGTAAGAGCGCGATCACAGGCAGGCTATCTCCGGGAGAGTTTAGCAATTCCAATTCTGATGGCATGAGAGGCCCTGTCGGGGAATGTAAGGCAAGGCCTTCTGCTGTGCCTTCCGCGACAATCATGCGATGTTTATCTCGACCGCGGGCAAATGTTTTTTGGCCCTGAACATCAATTTTTGCTGTGGCCGATTCGTAATAGCGTAGTGACCTGAGTGATTCTGCATCACGTCCTGTTCCGGGGAGTCTTCGTTCCAGATACTGGAGCTTGCCTTCGACATCGAGCTTGAGTGATCTTGCCTTTCCCGATTTGATTGCTGTTTCCAGTTGACCTTCCACTTTGATGTTGGAGTCGACAGTAAACGTGCGGCTGTCTTTGATCGGTTCACTGAATTCGTAGGTTTCTGCAAAAGCGACTTCGCTATCCCAACAGAGGCTGGCAGAACTCACAGAAAAAGAAAGACAGAAAAAACTCAGAATCCGTGAGCGAAAAACTGTATTCATTGAAAACATTCGGAAAGCTCCGTAGATCAAGCATCCATACTGATTGGAGAATGAAAGAGGGGTAATTATTCGTTAAGTGTTACTTTTGTCTGTTCAACCATCTCACGAGCAGTTGCTATAATTCCAGCAACATCCAGCCCCAGGTCGATCAGTAGTTCATTTCGATTACCATGTTCGATGAAGCGGTCAGGAATTCCGAGTCGTTTGAGATGACTTGTATTGAGTCCGGCATCGTTGGCCGATTCCAAAACGGCTGAACCAAAACCGCCACAAAGTGTACCCTCTTCGATGGTAATCACAAAGCCCGATTCCTGAATCGCCTGATTGATCACAGTTGTGTCTATTGGTTTGGAGAATCGGGCATTAATCACACCGATATCGAGCCCTTCCTCGCGGAGCTTTTCCGCGGCCTGGATACAATTTGTAAACAGGGAACCAAATGCGATGAGCATACCGTCTTTACCCCAGACATAGATTTCTGATTTCCCTAGCTCGATGGGTGCTACATCCCTCTCGACGGAATCCGCTGGTGCTTTCGGGTATCGAATGGCCGTTGGTCCGTCATGCTGTAGCGAAAAGTTAAGCATCGGTTCGACATCCCGGGCATCTCCGGGGGACATCATTACGAGATTGGGGAGGCACCTCATGAAGGTGTTATCAAAGGCTCCGTGGTGAGTGGGTCCATCTTCGCCTGCAATTCCGGCCCGATCCATACAGAAAGTAACGGGCAGATTCTGTAGTGCCACTTCCTGGAAAATGTGATCGAAGCTGCGTTGCAGGAACGTGCTGTAGATGTCAACAACGGGCCGCAATCCTGATTTCGCCATGCCTCCTGCAAAAGCGACCGCATGTGCTTCACAAATCCCGGTATCAAAAAATCGATCGGGGAATCCATCACGAATTTTTCCCAGTTTGTTTCCAGCACACATTGCCGCTGTGAGGACAACCACTTTTTCATTCTCGGTCATTGCTTGAAAGATCGAGCTGCTGATTACATCGGTAAATGATTTGGATGTATTTCTGCCGGGCTTTTCCGCAGCCACAATTTCATTTTCTTCATTGCGCTGGAAGGGGGCTGGCGCATGAAATGATACGGGATCATTAGTAGCCGGTTCAAAGCCATGCCCTTTTTCTGTTAACACATGCAACAGAACAGGTCCTTTGATGTTTTTGATCATCTGCAGGTAACCGGAAAGTTCTTCAATATTATGACCATCCACAGGTCCAATATAGCGGAAGCCCATTTCTTCAAACAGAATTCCCCCGTGCAGAAAACCTTTCACAGCTTCCTTGAAGCTGCCCAGCGTATGTTCCATCGATTCGCCGACGACAGGAACTTTATTTAATAACCAGGAGACATCCCGTTTTAAACCATTGTAGAAGGGGGCCACACGGGCTTTGTCGAGATATCTGGCCAGTCCTCCGACACGTGGGCAAATTCCCATTTTATTATCATTGAGAATGACAAGGACATCTTTATTCAAACCGGCAGCATTATTCATGGCTTCGAACACGATACCCGAAGGCAGGGCGCCGTCTCCAATGATGGCCACCGATTTGCGGTCTGTTTCACCTGTCAGATCATCTCCGGCTTTCATGCCGAGGACTGTTGAAACGCTAGCCCCTGCGTGTCCCGTCATGAAGAGGTCGTATTCACTTTCTTCCGGATTGGGATAACCCATCAGTCCACCTTTGCGGCGGATTGTTGAAATTTGCGGGTAGCGACCAGTGAGCAATTTGTGGGGATAGATTTGATGTCCCGTATCCCAGATGAGTCGGTCCTTCGAAAAGTCGAATGCGATATGCAAGGCAATGCAGAGTTCCACGACCCCGAGATTGCTGGCGAAGTGAGCTGACCGATCTTCCACGACGGTACATAAGACTTCACGAATTTCTGCAGCCAGTGTTTCGAGTTCACTCCCAGATAAAGTTTGCATATCAAGGGGTGACTTGATCTGCGGTAGAATTTCGATTTTCATCAGTGGTCTCGTTCCAATATAAAATGGGCCAGTTCTTCCAATCGTTGGCCATGGCTCCCAAGTGAGGAGATCGAGAGACACGCTTCTTGAATCAAATTTTGAGCACGCTGGTGGCTCTCTTCAACACCAATCAGGGAGGGGTAGGTTAATTTACCGTGTTCGGCGTCTTTTCGCACGCCTTTTCCCATTTTTTCTTCATCACCGGTTAAATCAAGTAGATCATCCGTAATTTGAAATGCCAATCCTATGCAGGTTCCGTATTTTTCCAGTTTTTCCAGGGTTACTGCATCTGCACCACCAATTCTGGCTCCCATTGTGAGAGCACTGCAAATCAGCCGTCCTGTTTTTCTACGGTGAATCGCTTCCAGCGTTTCCAAAGTGGGTTGATTCTGATGCTCCGACTCCAGGTCTGCGACTTGTCCGCCGACCATTCCCACAGCACCTGCCGCATTGGCCAGATCAACGCAACATTCAGCAGCACAAGACTTTAATGCAATATATCTTGCCAAGATTTCAAAGGCTCGCGTTAATAAGGCATCTCCGGCCAGGATGGCATTTGCTTCACCAAATTTGACATGACTGGTAGGTTTTCCTCTTCGGAGGTCATCATCATCCATTGCCGGTAGATCGTCATGAATTAGTGAGTAAGTGTGCACCATTTCAATGGCGCAGGCTGCGGGTAATGCGTCTTCCCTGTTTCCCCCACAGGCTTCACAACTGAGCAGAACCAGAATGGGCCGCAACCGTTTTCCACCAGCGGAAAGACTGTAAGACATTGCCTCTTTGAGAATTGGTGGGCAATCCGTTGAATGATCGAGTGAGTCTGATAAATGTTGATTTACCAGACTCTGTAGTGTGCTCCACATTTCCTTGAAAGTTGGGCGTTGATCGCTCATTCAAAAAAGTTCTTTGTTTAAAGTTGCTGGAGTGTTAATTCAATCAGTTTCCGTTGCAGAAGCCAGAAGCAGTCCGATCTGGCAGGCTTTGAGATATTCCTCAATCATCAATGTTTCTTTTGTGGTATGGATATCCTGCTGGCCACATCCCAAAGTGACCGTGGGGAATCCATGCGCGACCATCCAGTTCGCGTCCAGGCCTCCATTGGCGATACTGAGCTCTGGTTGATCACCCGTTTTTTGGATGGCGTGTTTTGCGGTTTGAACAGCTGGTTCCTTTTCTGAAAGGCGAAAGGAATCATATTTCAAATAGGATTCAAACGAAACGCTGCCTCGCTTCCCGGAACTGTTTTTCAGGGACTTTGCAGACTTCCGGAAGGCTTTTTCAAATTCATCAAGAATTTTTTGTCGAAAGCGGGGATTATGGCTGCGTGCTTCTGCCTTGATTGATAATTCGGGCATCACCACATTTGTGGCAGCTCCCCCCGAGATGACTCCAATATTACTGGACCCGGAATTTTTGCCTTTGATCACCAGGCCGTGCCAACCATTTCGTGAGAGGTCTTCAATGGCATTGGCTGCGATGACAGCGGCGCTGACTCCGTGCTCGGGATGTGCTCCTGCATGGCTGGCAATCCCTTCAATTTGAATCAACATTCCCGAATCACCGGTGGCTCCGATACAAACCATGTCAGCCAGTTTTCCATCCCAGTTGAAGCACATTTTGGGCTTCCCCAGTTTTCCAGTTGCCAGATGTCGTACACCTACCAAGCCGATTTCTTCCTGAACCATCCAACAGAAAGTTAATGGAGGATGAGGGATATCCTGCTCGAGAATTGTGAGTAAGGCATTGAGAATCACGCTACAGCCTGCCCGGTCGTCTGCTCCCAAGGCGGTCTGATTACTTTTGGAATGAATCAGCTTTCCCTTTTTGATCGGTTCTGCTCCGACACACAGCGGGACAGTGTCCATATGCGCCATCAACATACGACGGGGGCCACGTATCGTTCCTGGAAGTTTCACAATCATATTTCCAGACTCACCACCAATGGGGCTTTTCTTATGAGCGGAATCGAAGGTGATGCATTTCTCAGGTAGACCTGCTTTCCGGAGTTCTGCCACAATTGCGGCTGCGATTTTTCCTTCTTCACCACTTTTACCAGGTACGGCCATCAGCCGCGTGACGAGTTGTAATGCCTTTTTATGATTGACTTTAATGATAGCGGCTCTGGTGTGTTTGTTCATTAGGAGGCTTTGATATAAAAGAGAGAGGGTACTTGCTTGTCTCGATAGAAGTGATTCATTCTTGTTATTGCAACTTATGCTTTTGAACGAGTTTTTTCAATGGGATTGCGGCCATGATTCCGGTCTTCCTCTTTTGAGTGCAGCAGACTCATATTGCTGTAAATCTAGATCAAACTTAGAATCCTGCCTGTTTTGTTGCTGAATTCCTTAAACGGGGCCAGATAACCCTGTTTGAATCTTAACAATGGTATTTTGATAATTGAAGATGATTCGTTCTCGCTTGCGCTGGGTTAAGCATTTAACGCTGGCAATTTTTACTCTCATGCTGTTTGCAATAGGGTGCGAGGTCGCGTTGCGCATTTCTGAATATCGGGAGCAGGTTTCAGTCAGTAATTATGATGCTGACGGTTTTCTGATTCCTTCGGACGTTTCCTATCATCGAATTCGTCCCTTCCAGAAAGTTTCTCGGAAACAACCGGATACCGGAGAGTCTGTTCAATTTACGATCAATAGTATGGGGTTGAGAGGAAAGGAATATACCATTCCCAAACCCGCGGGTGTCTTTCGGATTCTTTGTCTGGGAGGCGAAAACGTTCTCGCGCCCGAGATGGAAGACCCCGATACGTTTTGTGTTCGTTTGGAGAATCTGCTTCAAAAACAGACTCAGTTAAAAGTGGAAGTGGTAAATGCCGGGGTTCCTGATGCGTGTCCCCTGATGTCTTATCTGGACTTGAGACATTCTCTGCTGGGGCTTCAGCCTGATTTGATTCTGCTTCATTTTGATATGTCTGATGTCGCCGACGATCATGCACTGAGACGATACACTCAGCTCAGTGATTCTGGAGTCCCTCTGTGTTCGATGCATCCTTTGTTCGACCAGATGAATGCACCTGAACGTCTGGAAAATCATTTTCTGATCTATCGCTATACATTGAGGTGGCTGGGTGATTACTGGGTAGAAAATCAACCCGCTGGTCTGGATCGAGATATTGATACTCCCCAGGGAAAATACTTGTGGCTGGAAGATCATCCTCCTGACTGGTCTGTGTATGTCAGGCAGACTTTGGAGCCCATTCAGAACATCCAGCAGATTGCGCAGGGAACCTACTCCCGATTCATTCTGGCAACCTATCCCAAGCCCTGGCAGGTTTCTGAAAACACGTTGAATCAGAAAGGGGTCAGGAGTTCTCTGGGAGTGCGCGAGGGAGTCAAATATACCAGTCGATTTCCTTTTGATTTGTTAGACACCTATGCAAAGCAGTTGAATCTGTCATACTGTGATACATCGCCGACCTTTCAAAACATTCAAAATCCAGACCGATATTATCTGAATCATGTGCCCCAATTTTCTCGAGAAGGGCACGCATTGTATGCGCGGGAACTGGCCTTATTTATCTTAAAGGACGTTCCCGGGATCTGGTCAGATTCGGATCCAACGAACACAGAACAACCGGCGCCACGACAGGCTCTGGTTCCCGGGAGTTGAGCGACCGTCGAGAACAGAATGTGACATTGATGAAAGATAAGACGCATTAAGAGTATGGAGTGATAAAGAAAGAGCCGGCTTTTTGTAAGAAACTTTTCATATACGAAGCAATCATTTGAGGGATAGCCCTTGTTTCAGGGGAGAACAGACAGATTTTCTGCCTTTCTAAGAGGTTATCTCGAAACAGGACCTATCTTTATCTGTATGATGAAGTTGCCTTAATTTTTGGTGCTAAACTGAAATTACGTTGAAATAGAGGAATGAATTTTATGGGTTCGTATGAAACAGCCTGTCGTTATTTTGATCAGGCTTCGCGCCAGGTTGGTTTATCGAACAACATGCAGGAATTGTTACGAACACCGGAACGCGAAGTGAAGGTTGAAGTCGCGATTGAGCGTGATAACGGAGAGATCGCCACGTATATCGGGTATCGTATTCAGCATGACAGTTCCCGTGGACCAATGAAGGGGGGGCTTCGTTTTCACCCCGAAGTCGATGCAGATGAAGTTCTGGCATTGGCATCGCTGATGACGTGGAAAACAGCGTTAGTGAATATTCCTTATGGTGGTGCCAAAGGAGGAATTTCAGTCAATGTCGGTCAGCTTTCGCAGGGAGAACTGGAACGTGTGACCCGTAAATTTGTCGACAAAGTTTATGATGTCATTGGGCCTTTGAAAGATATTCCTGCTCCGGACATGGGAACGAATTCGCAAGTGATGGCCTGGATTATGAACCAGTATGAAAAATACCGGGGTTTTAATCCTGCCTGTGTTACGGGAAAGCCATTGGAATTACATGGGATTGACGGTCGCGAAGAAGCGACTGGTCGCGGGGTTGCTACGGTGACACGTGATACACTGGATCGCTTGAAAATCGATGTGACCGGAGTGACCGTTGCCATTCAGGGTTTTGGGAATGTAGGAAGCTATACAGCACACTTTTTGGATGAATTCGGGGCAAAGATTGTTGCGGTCTCTGATGCCAGTGGAGGCATTTATAACGCCAATGGAATAAATATTCCGAAATTGATCGAATACACACGTGATACGGGAGCAGTGAAAGGTTTTCCTGAAACGGAAGCTATTTCCAACGAAGAATTGCTGACTTCGAATGTAACGGTATTGATTCCCGCCGCTCTGGGAGGAGTACTGACTGGTGAGAATGCCCATGAAATCAGGGCAAAATGTATTATTGAAGCAGCGAATAATCCGACCGAATTTGAAGCCGATGAAATCTTTGAGAAAAATGGCGTTGTTGTTGTGCCCGATATTCTCGCCAATGCGGGTGGAGTGACCGTCAGTTATTTTGAATGGGTTCAGAATCGTCAGCATTTTAGTTGGGAAAAAACCCGTGTTCGCTCCGAATTAGATCGTATTATGAATGACAGCTTTGAATTGGTTTGGAAAATCGCAACGGATAAAAAAGTCTCCTTACGCATCGCCGCCTATATCCTGGGGATCGGCCGCGTTGGTCGCGCCACCGTTCTGGGCGGGATCTAGACGAATTTCTGGTCTGTTTTTCCATATGGGATAAGAGATCTCTTTGCAGATTCCATGCAAATCAAATTTCATCCAGAGAGTTTAAAGAGGTAGAAAATGTTATCAACAGAGCAACTGATCAATGATTGCGCGCTGTTTCACTCTGTTTCTAAAGCTGAAATGGAAGAGCTGCTCTCTTATTCTGAGTGGGAAGAGTTTCCGGAGGGCACACGAATTCTGGATGAGGGAAATTCGACGCGTTATCTCTGGGTTATTCAAAGCGGTTCCTGTGAAGTGCGAAAAAAACTGTCCAACGGAACCGAACAATCACTGGCTCAACTGGATCCGTACTCCATCTTTGGTGAGATGTCATTTTTTAATCCGGCACCTCACTCGGCAAGCGTGGTGGCTTTGACTGACGTGAATACGATTCGAATACCCGGACGTGAGTTCGACCAGATGCTGAAAGACGGTGCCAAAGGAGCTCAAAAGGTTGTATTTAATACGGTTCGCATTATGTCAGATCGCCTGCGGTTGATGGATAAATGGACAGCAGAAATGGTTGAAAGTTGTGGCTCCCGGTCAAAGAATGCAGAATGGCATGATTTCCGGTCCAAGCTCTATTCAGACTGGCAATTTTAAGTAATCAGTGTCAGTCTGCCCTGAAAACACGATAAGTGAAGGTATTTCAAGAGAACGAGCTCTTATCGGTCAGAGGATCCCGCGTTGACAGATTTTCGATGATATTTGATACTCCCGCAAGTTGAATTAGATGAATTCAGTATTGTGACTTCATTTTTTGAGGCGCACTTTTCCAGTGACCGGTGTGTCTGTTAGTATAAAGTAACGATTTTTTACAAAACCAGGCTGGAGAGAACGGGAAAATCTTCCGTAGATTTTTATGAGTACCAAAACTGAACTCGACTTGTCACATTACACACAATTGCTGGCTCAGCAGGCGCGCGCGGCCTCCCGGAAACTGGTTTCCGCGAATGGGAATCAGAAAAACGACTGGTTGCGGCGGATGGTCGAACTGATTCAATCTCGGACACCCGAATTACTGGCAGCCAATGAGCAGGATATCAGACGGGCTCCCGATTATGGTTTGACAGAAGCTTCCATTGATCGACTTCGATTAACCGAAGCAAGACTACAGGGAATTGTGACGGCACTGGAAGAAATTACTGCGCTACCTAATCCCATTGGTGAAATCATTGGAAGTAATATGCGCCCCAATGGATTGCTGGTGACACAAGTACGCGTTCCGTTGGGGGTGGTCTTCTTTATCTATGAATCACGCCCTAACGTGACGATCGACGCTGCTGCCTTATGTGTTAAAAGCGGGAATGCGGTGATCCTTAGAGGTGGAAAAGAAGCATTTCACAGCAATATGGCCTTGTATGGATTGTTACAACAAGGGCTCAAGGATGTGGGGTTACCCGAACAGGCAGTGCAACTTGTAGAGACAACCGACCGGGAAGCGGTCGGACAATTTCTTAAGTTGAGTGAATATATCGATGTGACCATTCCCCGCGGCGGTAAGGGGCTGATAGAACGAGTTGCCCGCGATGCAACCATGCCCGTGATCAAGCACTTTGACGGGATCTGTCATGTGTATCTCGATAAGTCAGCCGACCCCGATGCTTCGGAAGCGATTACTGTGAACAGCAAATGCCAGCGTCCGGGAGTCTGCAATGCGGCTGAAAGTCTGCTGGTTCACGCGGACATTGCGGGAACGATATTTCCGCGGGTCGCGGGAGCACTGATCGAGCAGGGTGTCGAACTCAGGTGTTGTCCGAAATCAATGGAACTGGTCAGCGGAACGAAAGCTGCGACTGAGGAAGATTATGGTACAGAATATGGTGCCAAGGTGATGTCCGTTAAAATTGTGAACGATATTGATGAGGCCATCAGTCATATTCACAAATATGGTTCCGGGCATACGGAATCCATTGTAGCAACAGAATTGGCGGCTACCGAGAAATTTACGACTGAGGTCGATTCGGCTGCGGTGATTGTTAACGCCAGTACGCGATTCAATGATGGTGGCGAATTTGGTCTCGGCGCTGAAATCGGAATCAGCACCGATAAATTTCATGCGCGTGGCCCGTGTGGTTTAGTGGAATTGACAAGTTATAAATATGTTGCCCACGGAGCAGGGCAGATCAGAGAATAAAACATCACATAATTCATCATTTCGGGGCGAGTTGAAATCGTTCCCGGGATTGAATTTGGGGAGAGGGTTCTCAAGGGAGGCCAGGGATGGCAGACGTACTCAGTCAGAATGAAGTCGAGTCGCTATTATCGGCTCTGGATCCGAGTGCCAGTAGTGGCAGCGGCGGCGGGGCGAGTCGTCCCTCGACTCGTGCTACGGACTTCAATGCTCAGATCAGTATCTATGATTTCAAACGACCGGAACGTGTCAGTAAAGAGCAGATGCGGGCGTTTCGTGCGCTGCATGAAAGTTTCAGTCGGGAATTCGGTGCCGCTCTGAGTGGGATGCTGAGATCGATCATAGAAGTGAAGTTGATGAGTGTTGACCAGCTGACATACAGCGAATTTGTTTTCAGTCTCGAAAATCCAACCTGTTTCAATTTGCTCGAATCTGAAACCCTGGATGGGCATATTATTCTGGATATCAGTCCCTCGATCATTTTTCCGATTATTGATCGGCTGCTGGGTGGAGATGGGCATTCTCAAGGAGCCTATCCCAATCGGGCGCTCACCGAAATAGAAGTTCGTCTTGTCTCACGGATTACCGGACTGGCAATTGAAGGTATTGAGTCTGCCTGGAGTAACCTCTGTGAGTGGAAGTTGAGCGTTTCACAAGTTGAAAGCAATCCCCAACTGGTTCAGATTGTCCCACCCAACGAAGTGATTGTGTTAATTTCCTTCGAAGTCACGATGGGAGAAACACGTGGGATAATCAACTTGTGTATACCGTTTAATACAATCGAGCCAATTTCAAGTAAGCTGACATCAGATAGCTGGTCTGCTTATAAGAAAAAGACGCCCGACTTGCGTCAGCAGTTAAATCTGGAAGCCAGCGTGACACAATCAAAAATTAACATGAAAGTAGATTTGGACAATAGCAAGCTGACAGCGGGAGAAGTTCTCAATTTAGCAGTTGGTGATGTGATCATGTGCAACAAGGGGAGTGCACAGTCCCTGACCGTCGAATTGGAAGGTTCACCGGTATTCACTGCATTTCCCGGCGTTTATAAAGGGCATAAAGCGATTAGTATTGAATCGATGTTAGCGATGCCCAAAGATATTGTTGAAGAAAAAATCCGGAATACCGATTCAGCCCAAGGTGTTGGGTCATCATAAAAAGGGATTAATGAGTGATCGTTTGTTCTTAAGGGGTGTGCTCAGGAAAGCATCAGGCCGATACAGATTGTCTGTCTGCCTGTTAAATAGAGTGGAAGCCGACTTTCGTCTGTGAATCAAGATCAGGATTTTGAGAGGTTTAGACTTTTTTTCTCTGAAGTAATCTGGTTTTAGCCTCGTTTCGGTAGAAATCCGAGAGTCTGGCTGAGTATACTGCTCGATTAACTTTCAAGTTCATGTTTAGCATGACCTGTTCAATAGAGTCGAGCCTCTTTTATGGTGATCGATCAATTTTCCGGTTGAACAAAGAGAGTATTGTAACAGTAACAGTAACCCAACCCAATGTTTACGATCTGAATCTCAGTTTTCAGAGAGGCGAAGATTGTCTCTGAATCGTTTACGAAGATTGAAAAATAATGCCTAAGCAAAAGACACACAAAGGAATGAAGAAGCGGTTTAAGATTACTGCTTCTGGTAAAGCCAAACACAGGAAAGCATTCCGCGGTCACATTCTCAGCAAGAAAAACCCCAATCGTAAGATCAGACTTCGTGGTGACGGAGTTGTGACTGGTGCTGAAGCAAAATTAATCGTGAACGCACTTCGTCCCAGTTCATAAGATAACGGGTCCCGTGATGCCAGATTACGGGGAATCGATCCTGATAGAATCAGAGTTTTAACTTCTCAGTTGGAAAGTAGTCATGCGAGTTCGCAAAGGTTCAGCTCGACTTAGAGCAAAGAAGAGACTGTTTAAAGAAGCACGTGGTAATTTTGGTGGTCGCGGTAATTTATTGCGAACCGTCAAAGAGACGATCATACGCTCCAGAGTGTATGCTTACCGTGACCGTCGTGTCCGTAAACGCGAATTCCGAGCTCTGTGGATCACACGAATCACTGCGGCTTGCCGTGAACGTGGCATGAACTATTCACAGTTTATCAATGGTTTGACGAAGGCGGGGATCAAGTTGAACCGGAAGACGCTCAGCGAACTTGCGATTTCTCAGCCTCAGATTTTTGATGAAATTCTGAGTGCCGCTCAGGCTGCCCTGGTGGCCTGAAATAGACTTGTCTCTCTTCCAAGGGGCTGAAGTCGAATAAAGCTAAGAAAAGTGGTGTGTCGACAAGCAGCACTCTCTGCGCGTGATTCTGTCTGATTTCTCAAGCCAGTCTGGTTTCATCTACAGCAGAGGGCTCACGAGACGAAGTGTGTTTTCCAAAAAACGCTCTTTAAATGATCGAACTTTCCATTCTGCAGCGTCCAGTCGGTCGGCATCATCAATATAGGTTTGCTGTAGCGATCTTAGTTCTTTCGCGAACTCTGCCTCGTAGACGAAGAGTGAGACCTCGTAGTTCAGCCACAGGCTTCGCATATCGAGATTCACGGTACCAAACATCGAAGCGGCGCCATCTGCCATGACTGATTTTGTATGCAGCAATCCTCCGCGGTAGAGGTAGATTTCCACTCCTGCGTTGAGTAAATCATCGAAATAGGACCGACTTGCATAACGCGTCAGAAAAGAGTCGACTTTCTCTGGAACGATCAGGAGCACGCTGACTCCGCGTCCTGCAGCGCCCAGCAATGCTCTGAGTAATGATTCATCGGGTACGAGGTAAGGCGTTGTGAGTACCAGCTCATGCTGTGCGGTGTTGATCAGTGCAAGTAACATTTGAAGAAGTCCGTCACCACTTTCCCCCGGACCAGAGGGAATCACCTGAATATCAGCCGCGCCGTCAGATGCTGTCAGGTGCAGACCTGTGTTTTTTACAATTTTCTCGATTGGCTCACCCGTTTCGAGGATCCAGTCACCGATCATCGTGGCAGCGAGTGAAATCACGACCGTGCCTTTGAGGCGGACCATGGCATCAACCCACTCACCAACTCCTGCGCCCTGTTTGAAATATCGTGGATCCACAAGGTTCATACTGCCTGTCCATGCCACTTCGCTATCGACAACGATGATCTTGCGATGGACGCGCAAATCGGTTCGACCGACAAACGTGCGGAAGAGGCCGACGGGTAAAGCGGGTTGGAGTTCGATGCCCGCCTCACGAAGCTGAGAAGGTTGCTGACTCTTCCACCAGGGACGGGCTCCCAGTGCATCGATCAATAAGCGACAGGAAACACCGCGACTGGCAGCTCGAATGAGGGCCTGCAGGACTTCATCAGCCAGTCCCCCTTCATTCCAGATATAAAACTCCATCAGCACACTCGTTTTCGCAGAGTCAACATCCCGGGTGATTTGTTTTAGTATTTCTTGCGTGTCGGAAAACAGTTCCAGGCTACATCCACAAACAGTGGAACTGCCCATCAGAGTCTGTCCGAGCTGATTCATGCCGTGCACGGCCGAACTATGGCGTGACCAGTCAACGTCGGTCACTCCCATTTGAGTGGCGATTTCCGAGAGTTTTTTGTAGTCCGTTCGCAGTTTTTCGATGGCACGGATACGACTGCTTCCAATGCGACGTTCACCAATCAGGAAATAGAATAGAACACCGGCAAGAGGCACTGCTAAAATCAGTACCAGCCAGGCGAGTGCGACACCAGTAGCGGGTCGTTTCATGATGACGCGAACAGATACCGCAATGACGAGCAGCGGATGTGCGATTAACAGGATGTTGGAAAGATCCAAATACTGGAAATAATGAAGCATTAACTCACTCGCTGTTGAAAGGTCGTTCCTGATCTGGACGGTCGAATCCGGGAGCAATTTGAACCATTAAGAAAGGCACCAGGATCATCATATCTCTTTTAAGCAGCGGTACTTTGCTGGCCTTGAATCAAGTATATAGTCTGGTCTCAGATTTGCGCCTCACTGATGTAAGAATAGGCGGGATTCTCTTTTTTTTGTGCAGATGTAAGTCATTCTCAAGAGGCACAATTAACTGCCTGTCATTGACTGATTCGTCTGGTAAAGAAGGCGTGGCGATCAGGATTTCAGGGATCTGATGAACACTGTCTTTTTTGGGGGAAATTGCAGTACGCAGTTCAAGTACATTCTGATACATTACGGCTGAGAAATCGAAACATGCTTTTTTGGGGATTCTTTGTTGTGTTTCCCAATCAAGGAGGCGGGGAGCAAATGTTTAAAAAAGTTGAATCGATGTCTGAAACCGGTCATCATTTCCACAGAATGACAATTCCAGTCATATTGAATGCACTGATACTGGTGTCGTGCACAGGTCTGGGGCAAGTCGTACCTGCCCCAATGGTATTTGAGGAGCAGTCAAAGGAACTCCTTAAGATTGTACCGCTGGGGACACCTAAAACAGAGGCAATTCAAAAATTAGAGGCAGCCGGAATATCAGGTGAATTCGCTACCAGTCCTTCCATTTATTACTGTGATTTGTGGGAACGCGAGAATGGAAAACGCTGGCACTTGAATGTTGCCTTGCTATTCAATGAAGCTGGAGCGCTTTATAAAACGCGTCCTGCCCAAGCCGATGTCTCCTGGAAGAGTGAAACGAATTCCGCGAGTGGGGAGAACGGTGAGCAATAGGTAAGAATTTGCCTGGGACTCATGCAAGGTCACCCGGCTGAATGCGACCTGAAATGGCGTTGTTTGTATGCGAATCAACTCAGCGTTTTGTGACAGGGAAGCTTCTTTTTTTTGCCAGAAAGTTTCAGCTGTCTACGGGATCGGCTGGTTTCTCCAGTAATTGAAGATGTCCCTGACAGAATTTGCAGGAAGCGGTTGTACTCAGATATTTGTTTGCTACGCGTAGTTCTTCACTGCAATGGGGACAATTCGTGTAAAAAAATTGCGGGCTGGTTTTGCTGGAGTCGATTCGAAGGTGAAAAGGAGTTTCACAGAACTTGCAACTGACTTGCTTGCCGAGATATTTTTTGTGAACGCGCAGTTCTTTACTGCATTGCGGGCATAGGAAATAGTAACCTGTTGGGAAGGCATCACAGCAGACAGAAATTTCTTTGAGAGGGTGAAACGAAGGTATCTCGACGGTATCATGCTCCAGATCTACATTGAGTAGTTCTCGGCAGGTTTGGCAATGAACCAGATTGGGAGGCATAACCTCATTGCAATTCGGGCAAGGACCACCGGGCCAGGCGGGCATAATCATTCCTTATCTAATTTTACAATCACTTTCTGATAACTGATGAAATCATGGTGGCCCGAGTTCTCGTTCGGAGTCAGATTATTACAGCCACATTTTCGGGCCGAAGAAAATTCTTGAGTCTCCTGCAACGAGGTTCTTAACAATATATCAGAGGTATTGACGATTTGAAATCACATTTCTCCCAGGTTGATCACAATCTTTCTCAAAAAGCTCATTTCGCGGCATTCAGGCAATACAGCTTTTTAAATGTCCTGAGGAACATTTGGCCGTTCGCAACGACGACTGTTGCATGACTGGGATCATTCAGTTTGATTTTTCCATGAAACTTAAATTTGGGTGACGCATCAACCATGGCGACTTCACCATTTTCACTAATGCAGTAGAGGATTCCACTGATGCAGACAGGTGAACTGCTATAGCCACCATCGACGCGTTCTGTCCAGACATTTTTCTGCGTGGCCAATTCAACGCAACTTACGACGCCGTTGTCACCCCAGAGATAGAGATGTCCTTCAAAAACAATGGGAGTGGGAACATAAGGCAATTTCGTAGAGCGCGTGTATTTGATGTGCGTTTCTTTCACATTGCCGGAACCGGTAGGATCGATGCCGTACAAGAGTTTTCCTCTACCTCCCCCACCGCATTTCGCAAAGATCAATCCTTCTCCATAGACGGGAGAAGAAACGGTTCTACTTGGAAATGCCCCGGTGGTCCAATTCACCTTTCCTGTTTCCGGATCGAGACTGCTCACGCCGGTCGCGCCACTGACGCAAATTAACTGTGGATTGGTATTAGGGTGATTAATGACAATGGGGGTCGCGTAGGATGTTCTACGGACGGCTCGTTCTGCCTGCCAGACGGTCTTTCCAGTCAGTTTGTTAAAAGCGGTAACTGAGCTGGGGCCCATTTGGTCTTTGGTGGCGATGACGAGATTTTTGTAAATGATTGGTGAACTACCATGACCATGCTGGCTGGTGAACCCACCCAGGTCTTCTTCCCAGATTTTCTTGCCATTCAGGTCATAAGCGATCAGCAGGTACGATTCTTCATCTGCAAACTCAACATAAACATGTTCCCCATCTGTAACAGGGGAACTGGAAGCCCAGCTTCCTTTTCTGTGTTTATGGCTCTTTTTCAATTTTGTTTCACGTCGCCATTTTTCTTTCCCGGTTTTAGGATCTAAGCAGAAAAGATAGCGTGTTTCACCTTCTCCAATGGCGGAAGTGACAAACAGATTATCTCCCCAGACTGTAGGAGAAGAGTGTCCCAGACCGGGTAGTTCTTTTACCCAGGCGTAGTCTGCGTCTGTCCATTTCAGTGGAAATCCCGTTTCACTGGAGATTCCCGAGCCATCAATCCCTCGAAATCGAGGCCAATTTTCGGCTTTTAAGGAAGCCAGAGCGGAAAAAGTGAGGCAGACACCCAAAACGGTTTTGAGTGTGGGAGTCAAAAGGCGAGTGAAAAGTAATCGATTCATGGGGGATTCTCTAATACAGGCAGGATGTTATTCGAAATTCACTAGATAAGCTTGACGAATTTTATGTTCTGGTGCAAGTTAATTGAATATAATAATTAGTGGAGCTATCGTAAGTAAATAGAGGGTCTTGATTTCGGTTTTATGGAGTGAGGGGCGTCCTACTCGACCTTTTTATAGGCAATCATGCTCATTGATTTTCAACAATGCCCCATTTCCTGCGTTATTATCTATGCAAAACTCTGAAAAACAAAATACAAACAGCTCATCGAATGTGGCATACCTGATTGTTCAGGGGTTAGATGAGCGGGGTAAAGTCTATCGTCTGGTGGATCGTCAGGTCACTACGGTAGGCCGTGCGCCCACGAATCGGATTGTGCTGGATGACGAAGTTTGCAGCCGCAATCATTGTGAGATCTTCTACAGTGATTCCTCGTGGGTCATTCGCGATCTGGGAAGCCGAAACGGCACGATGGTACAAGGTCTGTCTATCACTCAAGATCATGACTTACAGGAAGGGGATGTGATTGAAATCGGCGACAGCGAGGGGATCTTCACCTTTGATGTCTCGCGATTTGCGTCTCGACCCACATCAGACGGTTCGAGCGGAGAAATGGAAAGTGCCACGATCGGAGTAGGAAGTCATTCCAGTTGGGAAGAGTTTAACGTTCCGGAAATTATTCAGCGTAAGAGTCATACCCGGTTTCATACACCGCTTCCCGCCTCTTCCCTTGATCGGGACCGGACCAGTCGTGAATTAGGGCGTCTCTATCGTCTTGCTTTGGATATGGGGAATACCCAATCAGAACAAGAACTTTCAGAGATTGTTTTGAAGGGGTTGTTTGAAGGGACCAGTGCGGATATTGGAGCGATTTTGTACTTTGATTCTGCTCAACAAGAATCCCGGAATCCAGAGAACCTGAAAGTCATTGCCTTTCAGTCGGTAGACGAACTTCCCTACCAGAAACCGTCCCTCTATCTCTCCGAGATGGTGTTTAAAGAGGGGGATGCGATTCTGGCGCACAATATTGCCGATGACAGTAAACTTTCTACCCGAGACAGTCTGGGTAAGATTCATGCACAAAGTGTGATCTGCGCTCCGCTCCGCAATAAGCAGGGGGTTACCGGGTTAATTCACCTCTATTCAACCAATCCGGATAATCCGCTGGATTCAGATGATCTGGAATTCACACTGGCTCTGGCAGATCAATTAGCAATCTCATTTCAAAATTTGAGTGAGAAAAAGAAACTCTCTGATGGTCTGGCACGGATGGAAGGGGAAAATAAGGCTCTGCGTGAGCAGCTGGAACTGGAAAGCGAGCTGGTCGGTAACAGTTCCAGTTTGGTTGCAATGAAGCAGCAGATTCTTCGTATTGCCCCTACTGACGCCAGCGTGCTGATTCGGGGAGAGAGTGGGGTTGGTAAGGAGTTGGTTGCGCGCGCGATTCATTTTAACAGCCAGCACAAGAAACATCCTTTTGTCTGCATGAACTGCGCTGCCTTGAGCGAAGGGCTTCTGGAAAGCGAATTGTTTGGACACGAAAAGGGGGCATTTACGGGAGCGACGAGTCAGAAGCCGGGAAAATTTGAGCAGGCAGATCAGGGAACTCTGTTTCTGGATGAAGTGGGGGAGATGTCTTTAGGGATCCAGGCAAAGTTTTTACGAGTCCTGGAGGGGCACGCGTTTGAACGAGTGGGCGGCAGCACTTCGATCAAGGTCAATGTCCGTGTCGTGGCAGCCACGAATCGTGATATGGAAAAGGCAGTATCTCAAGGAGTGTTTCGCCAGGATCTCTATTTCCGGCTGCATGTCGTCGAGATCAGTGTAGATCCCTTGCGAGTCCGTTCTGATGACATCCTGGTACTGGCTAATTATTTCCTGAATCGATTTGTGATCAAAACAGGCCGTCCCATTCGTGGCTTTACTGATGAAGCGAAAGAACTGCTGGAGTCCTATCATTGGCCAGGAAATGTGCGTGAGCTTCAGAATACGATCGAACGGGCCTTTATTTTATGTACAGATGATTTTATTGATGCTCCCGACATACAGCTCTCTGCAGTTGGTATGGAGAGCGATCCCCAATGTGTGTTACCCCCTGTGGTTACCGGGTATCGGGAGGTTCCACTGGATGTCGTGGAACAGGAGCACATAATGGCTGTTTTGAACAAAACTAACTGGAACAAATCCCGATCTGCTCAAATACTGGGGATCGAACGATCTACACTGGATCGAAAGTTAAAACGCTATGGAATCCACCGTCCTTGAGGTTCCGCAGGTTTGCGTAAGGAGTTTTGACTCGTCAAAACCCTGTGATCTTTCTCAGAATTTGGGAAACTCACACGGATTGATCTCTTGTACGAGAAACACAGGGGTTTAAGACCTGTTCAAGTCTTCGATTTCAAAGTAGTTTGCAAAAATGTCAAAAATCTTGTTGACATTTTACCACAAAAACTCAAGAATTGTCCTAGAAACAGGGGATACCTAGAAGGTGTTCCTGCTCGCAGCTTTAAGCTGCAGCCCTAGTACCAGGGATGTTTTTTAACCACTAAATTTTAGAAGAGTTTCCCACCTGAAAAAACGTCCCACACCCTTGGAGGGTGTTGCTTTGAATCTCCCAAATAACGCAATGGATGCGTACGCTACGAGCGATTGAATTTCTCGGTTTGGTTGAGATGACTGATTGTTGTTTTGTTCCACGTAGAAGGTTTGTCCATTCATATGGTATGAGTGGAAGGCTTGGATTTTGTATTGCTGTTGGAGAAAAGAAGAGAATGTCGGCATTTTTGATGGGTACAAGTGACGTTGATAATCTTACAGTCGAGCTTGAAGTTGACCAGTCAATGGTTGGCTTTGAGGCTGGTACATACCAGGAATTCTCGGATGAAGGTTATGATGCAAACTTTGATGCTTTATTTGGCGAAGAAGAGTACCGTGAAATGGGAATCAATCCCGATGACGCGACTCAGGCAAAGCCCGGTTCAGAGCAGAAAGTTCTGATGCTGGCAGCCCGTTACGCCGCAGGTTTACCTCTCTGGAATAATAGTGATTGTTATGATCACGGTCCGGGTGAGAACCTGCTGCAAGGACTTCTTGCTTAAAACCATCGAGTTCGTAGCGTTTCATACGCACCGAAACTCTCTAATTATATAAAAGGGTCTTCAGATTTCTATTTGAAGGCCCTTTTGTTGCGCTGAGATATTTTCTGGCGACCGCTTTCGTTTTTGGCTGTTCACTTTACCGATTATTACAATGGCATGCGATCATCGGCATGCGATCATCGGCATGTGATCATCACAGTATCGAGTTTACAGACAATGATGCGAGTCTGAGTTGATGACTCATGTTGGATCAAAGTCCAGAACTCAGTTGGTGTCTGTATCGCGCTGCATGCGCTTTCTGGAGTGACAATTAGGGTCACAGACCCTGAAAATGTCGCTTTCTTCAGCACATTATTTGAGCGGATTGCAAACAAACAACGCAACTCGAAATAGAATCGATGTGTCCTCAGATCTTTGCAGATGATTTCGATTCGGTTCAAAAATAATTTCTAAGTATAGAATGTACTGTTAGATAGATTCTTCTTCATTCTGTGGTAGCGTTCTGAAGGCGGTCTTTTTTTTGAACTGTCTGGTTTTGGGCATGTGATTCGCAATTGTCGGGAAAGTAGTTCGATTCCATCCCGATACTCTTTTTTAAGTTAGAGAATTGCAATGTCTTTGCAGATTTTACAAAATCCTCTCAAATCGTTTGCAGAAGAAACAAGTACTCTGGAGAGTGACTTCGAGCATGGTCATGACCCTCTCGAAATGGAAATACCAGAGCGGGTTTCCCGCGAATGGGCATCCTGTCCTTCACCAGCCAGTCTGGAAAGCGAAATCCTAGCCGGAACTCACCAGCAGATACGGAATCTCAAAGTGCAATGCGATCATTCCGGCATTACCGTATATGGTGTGAGTGCCAGTTATTACCTGAAGCAATTGGTTACTCAATGCGTAAAGACCCTGGCCCCATCGGTACCACTCATGAATCGGGTATTAGTCAATGCCAAATAAGTCATTCAGAGAAGTCAGCGACTTCTGATGACCATACCAACCGGATCCCAGTGGTCTGAGGAAAATCTTCTCTCTTGAGATATAAAAAAAGCGGCGTGAGAAATTTCACGCCGCTACTGCTTTATAAAGGTCTGAATCAGTCATCAATCTGGACGATTTCAAAGCGGAGTGTTCCCGAAGGAACTTCCACTTCAACCTTGTCACCTACTTTTTTGTTGAGCAACCCCACTGCCAGTGGACTGCTGGTCAGAATCTTCATGACCTCGGTCAGATAATCTTCTTCTCCGGGGCCGACGAATTCATATTTTTCTTCCAGACCATCATCCAGATTTTTCACGGTGACCACAGAGCCGAAGGTAACGACTCCTTTGGGCATGGTAGATTTGTCAGCGATATAGCAATTCGCCAGTTTGGTTTTTAACTGGTTGATTTTTGCCTGTGTCATCCCCTGGGCTTCGCGTTGGGCATGATATTCGGTGTTTTCTTTCAAGTCACCTTCAGCACGAGCATCTGCAATACCTTGTACGATTTCAGGCATTCTTTCGTTTTCGAGAAAACGAATTTCTTCTCGCAGTTTATCGTATCCTTCTTGTGATATTGGATGACGGTCCATTATTTTGACTCCCGATTATTTCTCATCAACATTTGTAATTCCATATATAGCAAAAACGGGCGACTTGAATTGTCGCCCGTTTTTACAGAGGCTAATTGCAGCAGCATTATAACAGGTTTCGCTGCGGTAATGCTATGCAATTTCGACCCATTGCTGATCTTTTGCGCTCTGTAGAACTGCATCGCAAACTTTTTGGGTTTCCAATGCAGACCGGAAGTCAGGTTGTGTAGGCTTGCCGGAATCGAGTCCTTGAAAGAAATCGGCCAAAGCGTTTGTAAAAGTGTGCTCATAGCCGATGGTACAGCCTGGAACCCACCATTTATCCATATAGGGGTGTTCGAAGTTGGTCACATGAATCCGACGCCATCCGGTGACATGGTCTTCAACTTTCTGGCCGTTCGTGGGATTTGCATATTCAAAATATTGTAGAATCTGTGGGTCTTCCAGATCAAAGAAGACGGAGCCATCTTCGCCATTCAATTCGAAGGTGTTAAAGTTTTTCCGTCCGCGTGCATAGCGTGAACTTTCAAAGGTTCCCATAGACCCATTGGCAAAGCGAGCTAAAAACATACAGGCGTCATCAATTTCGACCGGAGTTTTTTCGCCGGTTTCCTGATGAACGCGTTCTTTTACAAAAGTTTCTGTCGCTGCTGAGACCGATGTAATTGGCCCATTGAGCCAGATTGCGGAATCGATGGAATGCGCCAGGAGGTCTCCCGTCACGCCGCTGCCTGCGACTTTTGCATCAAGTCTCCAGAGTGTCGCGCCCCCTTGAGGCACGTCTTCTGCGATGGTCCAGTCTTGCAGGTAACAGGCTCTGTAGTGGAAGGGACGTCCGATCCGTTTTTCATCAACCAGTTGCTTGGCCAGAGAAATCGCTGGCACGCGACGGTAGTTAAACCAGACCATATTTGCCACACCTGCTTTTTCGATGGCGTCGGTCATAGCGATGGCTTCTGCGGTATTCATGGCGAGTGGTTTTTCGCAGAGTACCATTTTCCCGGCTTCAGCGGCTGCAATCGCGATATCATGGTGGGAATTGTTGGGAGTGGTGATATCGATCAGGTCAATGTCATCTCGTTCGATCAGCTTTCGCCAATCAGTTTCGTAAGATTGCCAGCCCCAATTTTCAGCGAAATCTTTCACTTTATCTTCGCTGCGGGCACAAACAGCCTGCAAAACGGGTTGGTGTTCGTTATCGAAAAACTTACTGACTTGTCTATATGCATTGGAGTGGGTACGTCCCATGAATCCGTAACCGATGAGGCCGACACGTATTGGCTTGGTCATTGGAGTGGTTCCTTGTGATTAACTAGAGATTTAAAACGGGTTGAAGATTAAAGAGTCGAATAAAAAATCATGACCATCCATGAGCATTTCTGACATTAATCATTGCTGCCAGAATATCATTCCAGGTTTGGGGATTCATCATGACTTCATTAGAAAACATGCAACCATCCCAGCAGATGTGCTGATACTTTTTCGTTGGGTTTCCATTTTCGTCTCGTAGCCAGAAACCAGCGCGTCTGGTGATGTCGAGCTTGCCATTCGGGTCATTGGGCAGGCAGTGTCTGCCTGTCTTGTCATGCGAGCCTGTGCCGTGCACGGTGCCATCGTTCTGAGCCACATGGAAATCAATCGTCCAGGGACGCAGGGCATCGGTCAGAGTTTTATAAGCGGCATCAAAGGTCGCTTCGTCGTTCCAGTCAAAATTTTCAGGAAGCAGACGATCTTCGGGAGCGTTGTAGCCCATCAGATACAAGAGCGTGTGTGACATATCCGCCTGAAAGCCGAGTACATCGGGACGATCCACCATTTCGAGGAGTTGCACCATGCGTTTCCAGCTATGCATGCCACCCCAGCAGATTTCGCCTTCCGCGGCCAGACGCTCGCCATGATCGGCGGCGATATCCGCGGCTTGCTTGAATGTTTCTGCGATTTTGGCCTGATTGCCTTCCGGATCCTCAATCCATTCACCGGGACCGGCAGCGGAATCGATGCGAACGACGCCATAAGGACGCACACCCAAATCACGCAGTTTTTTTGCGATGCCACACCCTTTGCGGACTTGCTCCAAAAACTGGCCTCGTTCTTCATCGCTTCCCATGGCAGAGCCGCCACCTGTGGGAGGCCAGACAGGTGCCACCACAGAGCCAATCACCAGATTACGACTTTGAACCTTTTCGGCCAGTTGTTTCAGGTCATCGTCGCTGGAATCAATGCTGACATGTGGGTCAAACAGGAACAGGTCCGTTCCATCGAATTTGATCCCGTCCACCTCAGCGGCTGCTGTGAGATCCAGCATCGTATCCAGGTCAATCGGTGGTTCTGAATCAGGGCCTTTTCCAACGACTCCCGGCCAGGCTGCATTATGAAGTTTCGGTAAGGAGTTAGAAGTAGTATCACTCATGAGATGGTCCTTGATGTTAGCGTGAAATGTAAGATCAAAAAGAAACTACCCGAGAGTTTGGGCAGTTAAAGCATTTGATTATTTATTTTTTATGATCGCCGATATTGGGAGCACTCGGGCAGGCGCCGGGGCCAAAATAGCGAAGCGAGACTAAAGGTTCGCTACCGGTATTTTCAATGGTGACTCCTGCTTGTGCTGTTTTTTCTGAGACGAAGACTTCGTCTTCGGTCATCTCGCCGAAGCGGATCATGACGGGTGTCTGCAGTCTCAAGTTTCCAATCGACCCTTCGCCTTGCACAGTGATCCAACTGTAAGCGCCGGTGTCTTTGATGGTGACTTTGGAGCCCGGATCAACGGTCAATTCTTTGGCTGTGAAGAGCTGTTCTCCCTTCACCTTGCCATAGACAATCCAGCGGTCCATGTAGCCTTCCGCCGAGGTATCAGCGACTGGAATTGGTTCGAGGTAGTTATTATCTTTAAAGCTGGGGTCTACATTGGCTTCCCAATCGAGTGCATCCACAAGATAAGCATTATCGTCGTGCTTGTCTTCCGGGAAGTCTTTGGTCAACAGTGATCGTGGCACAGCACGGCCTTCGACCATTGACTGATACATTCCGAAGACATCACTGCCCCATTGTGGCTCGTAAGTGACGAGACTTCCTGGAGCATGTAAGACACAGGGAGGAATCAACCAGCCTGTTCCCGTTTTGAGGCGATACGCTTTGGAGAGATCGAGAATTCCATTGTCGCCGGCATTCCAGCGATCCAGGCAGTCGATCACATCCTGTTTTGAGGTTCCCGGTTCCAGGCCCATGAAAGTATAGGGGAAGTTATTCCCAATGGCATTCATTTGTGGTGGGAAGTAGTAGGATTCCGGTTTTCCTTCCTGTCCTACCAATGCAGCCTGTTCGGCATTTTGATGCATGTGGTGTGGAATGGGGCCCATGTTATCGAAGAACTTGGAGTAGACGGGCCATTTCTGATATTTCCCCCAAATTGAGTCCCCGATGACTTCGGCTCCCAGTTCGGAAATGGCATCACGCAGGGTAAATTTTTCCCCGCCGAAGGCACAGTAGCTCAAACCTTCGTCGTCCGGTGCCCCTTCGTTGGTGGCAACGGTTGTTGATCCAAACCAGCGTTCGTCAATGCCGCCTCGGTGTGTTCCCAAGGCATAATAGTCTTGAGGATGCAGTTTCAAACGACGACCGGGTTGAAGAAAGGAACGGGGAACCCATGTAGGAGCCAATCGTAAAATTCCACCACCTTCAGTCAGTGCATCGGTGGCAAGTTTGGCAACGTTAGACATTCTTTGCTCATCTTATTTGATGTTAAACTGGCGAGTGTTCATTTGAGCTCCAGACGATCAAATACCTGACCGCCCTATAATTAAGAACTCAGAACATAGCCGATTGAATTGCTGTCTCTGAATATGATCGGGATCAATGGTTTTATTGTGATGTTTCCAATGGTTTTTGAAAAGGAAGCCGAATTGATTTTGCAGCTTAATTTGAAAGAATCACAGTCAATTGCAGCATGAGTGTTGACTTTCTTAATTCTAAATAATCATTATAAAATCAGCAGTTTTCGCAGGACGATTGAACCGGATCCCCTTTTTATTGCTTTATCAGCAGAGCTCTGCTTTTGTTTGTTGTCGCGATGCAATAGGATCCTGCCAAAATAGAGAAAGCGGGCGATCCTTATGGAGTCAATCCTTGTCGTCTTCTTATTCGCTTCTAAAATAGATGGCTCATTGGTCTCTGGCAGAAGCCTGACACGGTTTTAATGCTCTTAGAATATAGTTGGATCGGGAAAAGATGACAAAAGTTGCCATTATGGGGGCCACCGGTTATGCGGCTCTGGAGTTAATCAAAATTCTGTTGCGAAATCCGGACGTTGAAATTGTTGCGTTGACTTCGCGTCAGACGGATGCCCCGCACATCAGCGCAATTCATCCCTGTCTCGAAGGGCGCCTGGATCTGCGGTGCGAAGCATTGTCGGCGGCGGAAATCGCGGAAAGGGCAGACTTTATTTTTTGTGCACTACCGCATGTGGCCAGTATGGAAGTCATTCCTGAACTATTGGCTGATGGTTGTCGGGTTGTTGATTTAAGTGCCGACTATCGTCTGAGCGATCCGGCTGTTTACGAGAAGTGGTATCATCATGTGCATACTGATCCGACCCGATTGGGGAGTACAGTTTATGGTCTCCCTGAACTCGGGGCAGACAAAATTCCCTCAGCTAACCTGATTGCGAACCCGGGATGTTATACGAGCACGTCGATTCTGGGACTCGCACCATTATTGGCGGCAGGGTTGATTGATCCCACAGGCATTATCATCGATGCCAAAAGTGGCGTGAGTGGTGCGGGACGGAATCCCAAGCTGGGGACACTTTACTCTGAATGCAATGAAAGTATTACCGCCTATGGTGTGGGCACACATCGCCATACACCGGAAATCGAAGAAGTGCTGACCACTGTTGGCGGGAAAGAAGTCAACGTCATATTCACTCCCCATCTGACTCCCATGAATCGTGGGATTCTGGCGACCATGTATCCTCGATTACTACAAGCTGCGAGCAGGGACGAGATACTCCAGGTTTATCGGTCGTTTTATGAGGGGAAGCCGTTTGTGCGGGTCATTGATCGAATACCCGCGACAAAAGACGTTTCGGATACAAACTATTGTGATATCTCGGTGCAGTTTTCTGGCGATCAATTGATCGTCTTTTCGGCGTTAGATAATTTGATCAAAGGTGCGGCAGGAGTTGCCGTTCAGAATTTTAACCTGATGTCGGGTTATGCTGAAACGACCGGATTAATCGTCTGAATTTTCTTAGATCTCGAAGGAGAAACCGTTGGCTGCTGAAATGATATTACCCGAGAATTTTCGGGCTGCTGGTCTGGCTTGTGGTATCAAAGAGAATCAATCGACTTTTGATTTGTCGTTGTTTGTTTCAGAGACACCCTGCAGTGGGGCTGGAGTCTTTACTCAAAACCAGGTGTGTGGTGCGCCTGTAAAAGTTTCTCGCGAACGTGTTCCCGCTGATTCGATCCGAGCGGTGATCATCAATTCAGGAAATGCCAATGCCTGTACGGGGGAGCGTGGAATAGAAGATGCACGCTGGATGACACAGCAGGTGGCAAGTGGTCTTGATGTCGATGAAAATCAGGTGCTGGTTTGTTCGACAGGGATTATTGGTCATTTTCTACCTCGTTCCCCAATTGAAGTGGGGATTCCTGAAGCGATCCGGCAATTGGACTCGGATTCTAAAGGATTTCTAAATGCAGCGCGCGGAATGATGACTACTGATACGGTTCCCAAGCAGGCCACTCGCACGCTTTTGGTTGGTGGGAAAACAGTTCGAGTAAGTGGCGTTGCGAAAGGCGCTGCAATGATTGCCCCCAACATGGCAACGATGCTGTCTGTGATCCTGACCGATGCCTCGCTCGATCCGTCTCAAACGGACCAAATGTTGAGACATGCTGTGGACCGGAGTTTCAATTGTGTTTCGGTTGAAGGTCATACGAGTACCAGCGACACCGTGATTTTGCTGGCAAATGGTGCTGCGGGCTCTGGCTCATACTCTGAGCAGGAACTCAGTGAACTGCAGGCTGTCATTGATGAAGTTGCTGTTGAGTTAGGACAAGCTATTATTCGGGATGCAGAAGGGGCCGACCATTTCATTACCATTGAGGTTGCAGGCACTCAACTGAGAGCGGAAGCATTCGAAATTGCCCAGACGATTGCCAACGATGCGTTGGTGAAAACAGCAATCGCGGGCTCGGATCCCAACTGGGGGCGGATTGTATCTGCCATCGGACGGACCAGTGTCAAACTGACTGAGCAGGACATTGTACTACATATCAACGGCACGTTGATTTATAAAAGTGGAGTACCCGCCGAATTTGATGAGCAGTCTGTTTCCGATGGTATCCGGCAGAATCGAGAAGTCTCGATAGAGGTGCAACTGCCCTTTGGCGAAGCATCGGTGGTCTTCTGGACCAGCGATCTGACACAGGAATATGTGCGTCTCAATTCAGAATACACGACTTAACTTGTATTCAGGTTGATTGCAGCGTTTCCAAAGCCAATTGGATCAAGTGTCATCGTGAAGAAGCCACGACGGTTACATTTGATACACTCTCGTTGCTGGGTCGGAGATAAAAAAAGAGCGGGAGATTCTCGAAAGAATCTCCCGCCCCTGTCACTATTAAGTGAGTTCTCGTTTTAGTTCAAACCCAACACGCTGACTCGCAAATAGCTGTTGGATTGAAGTTCATAAAGAGTTCACTATTTTTTGGTAACTTTAAAGCCTTTTTCAAATGCTTTGTCGTTGAAGATCAACTTAATCTGATCATCACCTTCCGCTTTGGAAGCTTTACCTTTGCATCCACCACAGCAGAATGATACTTCAGTACCAGCAACGGTCACTGACTGAGCTGGGTTGACTGGTTTGCCAGCGAAGGGGCATTTGACCTGCTTGGCTTGCCCAGTGGCAACCAGTTGCAGATTTGCTTTGGCGGCGAACTTGGCAGGGTTCTTTGAGAACGCTGCTTTGCATTTGCCACAGCAGAGGCTGACAGTTGCCCCTTTGTAATCAACGGTGCATTTTGGGTTAGCTGCTTTGCCTGCTACGGGGCAGATCGCTTTGCCTTTGCCTTCGGCGGCAACAGTTTGACCAACAAATGCAACGACAGCCACTAAGGCTACGATAGATAGAACTTGACGCATCGGTTTCTCCTTGAAAGTAAAATAAATGTTTAATGGTTTCAGTAAACTTTAAAACTCGTATTTAAAACAAGATCCGTTCAGGTTTTCTGAAGAAGAGATTGTTCAGCAAGAAAAGCAGCATGTGATCTCTCTCAAGAGATACATGTTTGCAGAACGGATCTGGTCAATCCGACATTGAATCGAAGCGAATTAGATTAACCAGAGGCAGAAGTGCGCGCAAAACTCCCCTGCAGAGTAAGATCTGACAGAGTGAGGCTTCTCAATCGAGAGTGTGGACGCGGGACGAACAGAAAGTTCGGATGACTGATCGACTGAATCAATACGGTAGCGTAGTTGCTCAGTAAGTTCTGTCGATTTCATAGAAACGATGATCGCTGGTTGCGAGAACATCTGCTGGCATTGACAGCTTTGCTTCTGACACTGAATCTGATTCTTTGCTAGAGCAGGCTGTGTTTCACGCTGTCTGGCTGATTGACAGCAGCAGGATTTTTGTTTTTGTGACTGTTCTGAAACAGGGTTACTGCAACAACAGCTTTTTTTGGCTGAGCTGTGTTGATTCTGAGCGCACTCACATCCCGAAACGGGAACTGCGGGCAGCAGCAGCGAGATCATCATTAACAGGACAAAAACTGGGTACATCATGACTCTCTTCAAGATTGAGAGAATTGACTCAGGGTGAAACCATATCATTGTATTTTGATGTGTTTGATTTGGCAAGCAGTATCTTTATTTCTTTTGGATGGGGGCTTTGGGGGGTGTTTTGGAAGTGGGGTTGGTCTTTTTCAGGGTCCTGACAGCCAGTTCATCGGCGTCATAGAGGCGGATTCTTGCATTATATGTGAGAATTTCAATCATTTTCTGTTGGTAATCGACCTCAACAGCGCGGATATTCGATTGAATGGGGGCCTCCCAGGAGAGCAGGCTTTTTCCTGTTTTTTTATCAACCGCCTTCAAATGGAGAATACTGTTCGATTGATTATCTATCCGTTTCCGCTTCCGCGAGACGAGTAAGGTGATGGGAAGCTGGGTGTTCGTATTGAGGACAAGATATTGCTCTTTAAAAGATTGATTCCAAAGTTTTTTGCCTGATTGACGTTCATAAACATACAATACGCCATTGACGGGAATTGAGGGAGCACTCACGGAAATTACATTGCTGGTATGTGAATGGGTTACAAAATACATGTAATTATCGTCGGCAACCAAATAGAAATTTTTATGTTTTTTCAATTCTGCCTGGGGAACTGGTTCCAGTGCCGACTTCTTTCCGGTTTGCAGATCGACAATAAAAATCTCTCCTTTGGGGCTTAATACCGAGAGATAGTGAGCGTTGAATATTCCGAATTGTGAAAGTAAGGGGAAAGTGTGGCTCCAGCTTTTTACCGTTGATTGAGGTTTAGCACTATAGAGCGTGATTCCACCTTCTTTCGCAGGTGATTTATTGCCGGCTTTTGAGTTCATAAGTTGACTGATGGAAACAAATTCAGAATCGCTTTGATAGATGGCATTTTTGAGATTGTCATCTGTGTGTCCCAGGTCCATCTGTTTCCCATCACTGGCTCGGAGGATTTTTTTGGTGACACGATTACTAGAGACCAGATAAATAAAATCGTCGTCACCGAGGACTCTGGTTTCTTTGTCGACATTCTCGTGTGTCCAGCGGACTTTCCCGGTTCTGGTAGAAATGAGTATGATCTTGCGACGGCTGAAATAGCAGGTGTAGTCTGCGTTAGCGGCCGCGATCATACCAATCTTTTGATTCGCAATTGAAGGATGATATCGATGTACGAGGGTCGTTTCGTTACCCATTGGGGGAGGGGATTTTAGATAGGAGTTTGAGTAATAGCTGCTGGATTGTTGCTTTTCGAGTTTCTGGCTCCAGATCAGTTTTTGGTCAACGAGATCAAAGAAATGCAGCATGTCACGGTGTTGCAGAATCAAATTATGTCCTACGATTTCACTTTCGTTAAAACCGGATGAACGGGAGTGATCAGAAGATCGCAGGGGAGTCGACCAGAGCATACGCTTGTCAAAAGGGGGCATGATCGTCAATCGATTTTCTTTCGGGTTGACGGCGAGTCTTCTGTCCCGATAGAAGGGCAGGTGGGATGCACTGGTATTCAATATGTTCTCTTGATTATGATAGTATCGAGCCGAACCGCCCACGATCAGTTTGAGTTTTTCAGGTCTCCAGTCGCCCTGTTTGTTTTTTTCTCCATCAATGGAAATGGCTTGTCGTTTCAGTTCGAGAAATTGTGACACGGGCCGGTTTTCCGAGACGATGAAACTGTGATCATAGTGAGAGAGCTGTTCCAGATAGTATGCGGCATCCTGATGCAGGTGATGCTTCAGACAGAGTTCAACCATCGAGGCCACTCCTCTGGCAGCCACTTGTGGCGTTTTGTGTTTCATCAGCTGGGTAATCCAGAGTTCTGTTTCATAGAAGTGGCCGGAGTTCATGGATGTCCTGATCAATGCTTCTAATACCGGAATCACAGCATCGTGAAAACCAAACTGGCAGTGATAACGTTCCTGCTGAGATAGTGGGGAACTCAAGATCTGCTGAGTGCTCTGGCTGATCTTCCTGGAAAACAGTTCGCGAAACGCAGGATCGGCCTGATTCCAGATATCAGCGGCCTTTCCGGCAATCCAGCAGTCGATTTGTATTTCGGTGGTGGCGGTCTGGAAAAAAGTGTTCGCAGGAGCATTGGCCAGAACCAGCATCATGTCCAGGGCATCTGAAAACTGCCGTCTGGAGATGTAGCGTTCGATGATCAATCTCTGTAGTTCGATTCGTTCTTTGTCAGAGCGAACGCGTTGTTTCAATTGGTCAACAAGCTGATCATGTTTCTGAAAATCAGACCGAATGATTGAAGTCAGACAGTTCACGACCAGTTGCTGAAAATTCTCCTGATGTTGAGCAGGAAGCTTGTTGCTTTCCACTTGTTGTAATTTTAGGAGTGCTTCCTGATAACGGTGGCTCATCATCAGTAGCTTGGATTCATGAAACAGTGCCAATGGGCTTTGAGAGTTTTGTTGTTTGAGCCGTTGAATTTGTGCTTCATATGTCTGTTTCTGTTCATAGCTGACCAGACCTTTCGGACTGAGTGATAGAAACTGGCCGTTATGAATCAGCAAATTGCCCAGGGGCTGATTGGAACTTGTGCTGAAGAGTTTATTGCTGACTTTCCCGGAATTCACATCAAGGGTCCAAACCTGACCGCTTTGCAAGGGGATGTGCAGGCGCTGGTCTGCAATCACTGCCTGCCCACTTGGTGGACCGGCAGATGTTTTGAAAGCGGTATTCCAGACTGTTTTTCCGGTTGTCACTGAAATCGCAGTGATGCCATTCATTCCGACCAGCAGAATATTATTTTCAACGACACCAGCCAGATACAGATAGGTTTCTTTGGCCCGTTTTGTCCAACTGGGAGTCCCGGTGATAAGATCAAGACAAATCAGGGCATCTTCATCGGGAGGTGTATAAATCACCTTATTTCCGGTGATAATCGGTGTGGAAGGTGACCAGCGCTGATTCAAAGGTTCCAAAGGAGTACTGGTTGTTCGCCGGAACCGCTGGTTACGATTGTTTGGATTAGAAGCCTTGTATTTTGTTGACCAGAGGACCGAGTGATTCAAACGATCAATGGCTGTGAGCAAGCCAATTGTCGTAGGGCAGACCAGGACTCCCTGATCTACGGCCACCGGTGCAATCCACCAGCGTCTGACCATATCGGTGGCAATGTCCTGGTCAGGGTTGCCAATTTGTTGTGACCAGCGTTCCTCACCGGTTTGTGGATCGAGGGCATAAACGCGGATTTCCCGATTGCGTTCCCCTACAACATATAGTTCGTCTCCTGCCGGTGTGGGAGCTCCAAAGAAAAACGTACCTGCAAGTGGCAGATCAAAGGGTTCATCAAACCTGGTGCCCCCGACTTTCCAGAGAGGTTGTCCCGATTCCAGGTCGTAGGCACTGATTTGATTTGAAGACCAGAAATTTGCCTCGAAGGGGTTCCTCCCTCGACGAAACCGATTGATATTGTGTGAGTATCCCGACGATCCGAAATTCAGTCGCATGCTTTCCACAATGAACAGTCGCTGGCCATCACTGCTTTGGCTCCCCCAGTTGGCATTTCTATAGACCAGACTGGTCAAAGGGTGTGTGTCCGGATTTTTACCTGTATAAAGGGAAAAAGACTGAGTATTCGAGGTAGGCTCAAACAGGCCTCGTGCCTGGGGCGTATTGAGGCCCTTTAGCTGGGCAGTGATATAGGCAGCTTCAGGTGAGCTATTCAGAGGAGATTCCCAAAGGGGAGCTCCTGTCTGTGCATCAAGTACTTGAACACCTTTGAGAGTTCGAAAAACAATTTTTCCATTAATGGCTATTGGCGGAAGTGCAGGAACCGTGGCACGTTGTGAAATTGCCAGGTCTTCCTGAATCAAATTCAACTGCGATTGGATCGTATGATTCGATGTGAGTGGAAAGGACCAGCGTGGAATCAACAGTGGGTCCACATTTTTCGAACGTGCCGCCCGGCTGGGTGAACCATGCAGCATCGGCCATTCATCCAGAAGTGGATTTGAATTCGTGTTGACCAATGGCTGCTTATTGAGCCAGTTTTGTGGGAATTGGGAGGTACCTGCAATGATGATCTGCTGGTCTGGCTTTGGTGATTCATCGCCTGCTTGAAACAGATCGGGAATCAGCGACTGTTTACCTGTTTGTTTGAAAACAAAGGCGGTTTTTGTTTTCCACTGTGGAGTTTTTGTGATCGGCGCTTTTTGAATCAAGAGTCGTTGCAGATATTGTTCGGCCAATCCAAACTCGCCTCGCTCCATATGGTAGGAGGCCAGATAATTCATTGCTTTCAATCCGAATGGTGTGCCGACAAAACGAGTAGCAATTTCAGCATAGATTTCCGGCGGAGATTCATTCAAGCGGGCATCATGGAATTGTTTTTCAGCCAGCGCCTCATATTGACGGTTGAACTTTTCACGTTGTTCAAGGGGGAGAAGTTCCAATAACTGATAAATAAGCTCCCGATCTGTAATCAGTTTCTGTGAACCGGCTACATGCACGGGGAGATTGATACTGTTTTCGAGCATCAATTGCAGTTTTTCCCGCGCTGCCTCCCATTGTTGATCGTTGATCAGTTGTTGTGCGCTTTTAAATCGACGTTCCTGATCCAGGTCCTGCGGAAAACGGTAGTAATCAGGATCTTTCGATTTTGCTGGTGTATTTGCTAATCTGGCAGGTCCAGCTTTGGGTTGACCGAATATGCCCTGGATGATCTGTTTGAGTTGATTCAGAGGGGGTGGTTGCTGACCCTGTTTGGGGGCATTTGGTTGAAAGTCATCCGCTTTCTTTTGTTTTTCATCAGCTACCAGATTGAGTGTTGATGACAGAATCAGGCTGATCGTAACGATAAAGAGTATGATCTGGGTTAGAATGATTGAATGCATTAACTCAGCCTTCTTGTCGCCTGGCAGGTAAAATCAAATCATCTGAGCCCCTTTGCAAAGAGAGGGGGCCTTTCTTCCCTGAGACATCGGGGAGTCAACGTGTTCTTAATAACTCTGTTTCCATTCTACAGCCTGTTTTTTTTGAGCCAATACATAATCTGACGATTCTGAGACTCTTTAATTTTCCGCGAAGTCTTTCAGGGGTCGTGCGACTCGGTTGCAATAAAGTGTGTTCATGTGTATGGTTGTATGGGTTCGTTTTTAAAGAGAAGGGAATCGAGGAAACTGTATCATACGGGATGAAATCAAAAAATCAGCCAGTCTTATGACTTTCAACCAAGATAGAGGGGGGAATCGGTTGCGAATTTACTCTCGGGAAGTTATTTTTGCACGCTTCAACTATCGCAAACCAGCGAAATACCAACCACAAAAGTCCGGTTGGATCGCTTCGATTGCCCCTGAATAATCTGTGCGCTATCAGGTCACGCTCTGATCCTGATGAAAAAACACATATTGGGCACAAACCTGAGCTGGTAGACGAGAGTGAAATCTCTGGCTTGATGGTCGTGATGATTGATAATCAACTGTTACTATTACAGTGTGACAAGTAATAAAGTCTTTAAATGGAAGAGTGGGCCTTGTCGTTAAGTCGGGTCACTTCTTGAGGAATGTTTAGGTTATGTCAGACGAATTTGTATTACCGAGAATCAGTGCAACCAAGCGGGATCAATTAGGTTCGATCGCCAGTCGCCGTATCCGTCGTGCCGGGCAGGTTCCCGCCGTCGTATATGGGCATGAGCAGGAACCTGCTCATATATGCGTGGATAATCGTGCTCTCGATAACTTAATCAAGAACCGAGAGCGTGTATTTGAAATTGATGTTGAAGGACAGGTCGAAGAAACGATGTTGCGTGACCTGCAATGGGATACATTCGGGACACAAATCCTGCATGTGGATCTGGTTCGCATTAATGCTTCAGAACGTGTGACGGTAGAAGTTCAGGTAAAGTTGCGGGGAACTTCTCCTGGTGTGGTCTCGGGTGGGATCATGGAACTGGGCTTGCATTCGCTCGAACTGGACTGTCTGGCCCACAATATTCCCGACAATATATCAGTACGTATCAATGGGCTGGAAATAGGTGATGCCATTTATGTTCGCGATCTGGAGGTACCTCGCGGATCGAAACTGCATAACGCCGAAGACCAGATTGTAGTACATGTCGTTGCTCCTAAGGGAGAAGAAGAAGAAGAACAGGCACCGGAAGTAGAAACTCCCGAAGTCGCTGAGTAGCTGTTTCGAGAGTAATTAAATAGATTGCGTTTAAGAATCTGACAGGTGGCGTTTTGAAAGTGGTTGTGGGGCTGGGAAATCCCGGTAAACAATACGAACGAACGCGACACAATGTCGGGTTTGATGTTCTGTCTCAGCTGGCAGACTGGCATGGAGTGACCAGTTTCAAAAGTCAGTTTGAAGCGGTTGTGGGAGAGTTTTCGATAGCGGGTCAGAAAGCGTTGCTGGTTGCCCCTCAGACGTATATGAATTTAAGTGGTCGCAGTGTTGCGGCATTAGTGAAATTTTTCAAGCTGCCTTCAACGGATGTGCTGGTGGTTTGTGATGATATGAATTTGCCTGTCGGGCGTCTCCGTATGCGGGGGTCTGGTTCGGCTGGTGGTCAAAAAGGATTACAGGACATTATCCAGAGTTTGAGTACTCAGGAAGTGCCACGTCTCAGAATTGGGGTGGGGCGTCCTCCTGCAGGGTTTTCAGCGGCGGATTATGTACTGGGGCGTTTTCGATCTGAAGATTCGGAGTTGATTTCTCAGGCAGTTCACTTTGCTGCTAAAGGGATTGAATGTTGGATTCAAGATGGTCTTGAACTTGCCATGAATCAGGTCAATGCACCTGAAGAATAAGACTCCGGTTTGGATTTGAACCGGCTAAAATATATAGTAAGAAATTGATTGTCTATCAGGCCAAAACAGGCCAATTATTCCGGGAGAAGTGTCTTGTCTGTAGCAGAGAAAAAAGTAGTACGAGCTAATTATGAAGGAATGTTCCTGTTGGACAGTGGAAAATTTGCTGCTGACCATGAAGGGACGATTGCTCATCTGATGGAAATTTTGGAAAAAGCGGGTGCAGAAGTTGTTGCACACCGTCCCTGGCAGGATGGGAAACTGGCCTACCAGATTGAAGGTCATATGAAGGGCCTGCATTATCTGGTCTACTTCACAATGCCAGGTAAAGGGATGGATATTGTGACTCGCGCTTGTCATCTGAGTGACATTGTGATTCGTCAGTTGGTCATCAATCAGCCTCAGTCTCTATTTGATGCGATGGTTGCCGCGATTGATCCTGCAGTTGAGACTGCTGATCCTGTTGCTCCAGTCGCTGCAGTTGTAGCTGATGATGCTGTTGTTGAAGATCTGGAAACCCCAGAATTTGATGCCATTGCTGATGTTGATGATGAAGACTAGTCACTTACTTATATTACGTTGTATCTGAGATTCAGATCTTCCAGGCAGTTTTAACTTCACATCATTCATTCACAGGGAGGCCGATGATGGCCAGCTTCAATAAAGTCATTCTGGTAGGGAATTTGACCCGCGACCCACAGGTACGTTACACACCTGGAGGCAGTGCGGTTACTGAAGTGGGGCTCGCCGTCAATCGGAGCTGGTTCGATAAAAATTCCAACTCTCGCAAGGAAGAAACAACGTTTGTTGATGTGACGTTATGGGGGCGGACCGCGGAAGTGGCCAGCGAGTATCTGACCAAAGGACGTTCAGTTTTAATTGAAGGGCGTTTGCAGTTAGACCAATGGGATGACAAGGAATCTGGTCAGAAACGCAGCAAGCTCAAGGTCGTGGGCGAAAACATGACCATGTTGGGTGGAAAAGGTGAATCTGGTGGCGGCGGCGGCGGTGGACAATCTGGTGGCGGATATTCACAAGCGGGCAATGCACCTTCACCACCGCAGGGAGGGGCTTCCAACCCTGCAGAATCTTTTTATAATGACGCTCCGGGTGGAGCACCTGATGATGATGTTCCTTTCTAACGAAGCTGCATTTGAATCGGGCAGGCAGTCAGCCTGAACAATTTATAGTTTTCATTGAAACGATTGAATAAAAATTACGGAAGTGATTGATAATGGTTCGCAAGCAACGTAGTACCTCAGTTGTCGGTAGTTCAAAGTCGTCTGTCGATGTATTGTTGGCAGAAAAAGTTGATAGCCTGGGTGAGCAGGGTGATATTGTTCGTGTCAAACCCGGCTACGCCCGAAATTATTTATTACCTTATGGTCTGGCAACGATCGCTACAGAGCATAATCAGCGAATGGTTGTTCAACACCAGAAACGCCTGGTCGAACTGGAAAAAGACCGTCTGAAATCTTTAAAGGTTGTGGCAGATAAACTGAGCAAGCACAGCGTGACGATGGAAGCCAATGCCAACGAGGAAGGTCATCTTTATGGATCGATTGTTGCCGTTGATATCAGTAAGTCCCTGAAAGAAGGGGGATTCGATGTCCCTGCGGACGGCATTCGTCTGGAAGGCCCTCTCAAAGAACTGGGCATGTATACCGTTAAGTTACAGTTACATGAAAAGGTCAAAACAGAAGTCAAAGTCTGGGTTGTTCCTGCTGCAGAAAAAAGTTAAGTCCAATGTGGCAAACAAATTTTTGCCACTCTGATTTTCCCGAATAAGTGAGAGGTCTGGTATATTGCCGGGCCTCTTTTATTTTTATATGATTGAGTTCGCAGAACAAATTAATATACCGGTATTCCGCGATTGATTGCGAGTTCTGCTTTGAGTTCTCACTTCACAACATCTACAGAGCCAGGGGATGGTCATGTCACTTGCCGGTCAAGGAAAATTTCGACGTCCAAAACCGGAATCGGTCGAGGAATTATTTGGTAAGGTCCCCCCCCAAAACGTAGAAGCAGAAAAAGGGGTCCTGGGCAGTATTCTCCTGGACAATATTGTGATTGATGATCTGGTTCAGATCGTCAAATCCAATCATTTCTACAGTGAAAAAAACGCACGCATTTATGCGGCGATTTTGCGTTTGCACGATTCTGGTGTGCGCGGAATCGATGCCATCACTGTCGCCGAAGAGCTGGATTCCAAAGGTGAGTTGGCTGAGGCGGGTGATGTTCTGTATTTGCATGAAATTCTGGAAAGTGTGCCCCATGCTGCGCATGCAGAGTACTATGCAAAAATAGTCCGAGATAAATCGGTTCAACGTACGCTCATTCATTCCTGCACGGAAATCATCAGAGAGAGCTATGCACCGCAGGGAGACACACTGGATGTGTTAAACAAGGCAGAGCAGAGCATTTTCAGTATCCTGGAATCCCAGGGTGAAGGCGACAAAATCGAAATCAGGGACATCCTGATGGATGCCTTCGACCGGATTGACGAACGATCTCAAAAAGAGGGGATGCTCACAGGGTTAACGAGCGGATTTCTCGATCTGGACACGCAGCTCAATGGATTTCAGCCTTCGGAATTGATCATCCTTGCGGCACGTCCCAGTATGGGGAAGACGGCTCTGGTTTGTAACATAGCGGAATCTGCAGCCGATGAAGGAGGGGCATCGACCATCGTATTCAGTCTGGAACAATCCAAACTTGAGCTGGCAGAACGTTTTCTCTGTATTCGTTCCGGCGTGAATGGACATTCTCTGCGAGCGGGTGTACTGGAAGATGACGAACGTCATCGTCTGATAGAAGCTTCGTCAGAGCTGAGCGAGTTGCCTTTGTTTATTGATGATAAACCGGGTCGTACCATTCAGGAAATCAGTGCCATCTGCCGACGATTGAAGCGGCTCAGCAATCTGGGTCTGATTATTATTGACTACTTGCAGTTAATCGAACCGGATGACAAGGCAATGCCCCGTGAACAGCAGATTGCGCTGATCACGCGTCGTCTGAAAGGGCTTTGTAAGGAGTTGGATATTCCCATCATCGCATTGGCACAGTTAAACCGTGGTGTGGAATTGCGAGAAGACAAGCGACCACGTCTGGCTGACTTGCGTGAAAGTGGTGCGATCGAACAGGATGCCGACCTGATTATGTTTCTACATCGTCCGGATGCTTACGATCCTGAAGACCATCCCGGTCTGGCAGAAGTGATTGTGGCCAAGCACCGTAGTGGTCCCACCGGTATCGTGAATTTAACCTGGCTGAAGGAGTCCATGCGATTTGGCAATTATGCCAACGTTGACATCCCCGAAGGGGGTTACATGGGCGATGGCGGTGGTTTCGGTTAATACAGAGACGGATGAGATTTAAAAATCAGATACGGCGCACGTGCCAAATTTGCATGCAGAGAAATTTCAGTGAGGTTTTAGCTTTCTGACTCAATTTCACAGTTTTGTTCAAGGTTGCTGCAGATAATTTACCATGTCAATCATCACCCAGCCTTTCTGACCGTTGCCTAACAACCAGAACCCTGAATCTCCTGTTTTGTTTCCGTCGATCACATTTTCCGGGTAAAATCGTCGGTCATTTCGATAATAACTCATTGCGACTACAGATGCATTTTGGGCGAGATTGATATTTCCATCGAAAACTTCAATCTCAGCTAGTCCGCCACCATTTCCACGAAACTTAGTGATATCAATGCGAACCTGGTCAAAACGAACATGACCAGGATGCAAAGCAACACCTGCAGGAGAATCAGGATTCCATGGTAATCGAACCACTTGACGCCAAGCCGACTTACCTTTAAACAGAAGTGTTACCAGACATTCGACTGTACCACGATCTAAATTGACACCGTTATGCTGATTCCAGATCATAATTTTGTCAGCTTCCAATGCAATGTATTGTAATTTTTTTTCCCGCTCGATGCGTTTGTTTCTCGGCAGGCCAGGGCGTGCTTTTAAGTACCAGTAACGCCCGCGTAATTGATACGCTTTTCGGACCTTTCCCTTTTCTTTCGCTGCAAGTTTCCACCAGGTATCTGCAAGCTGAACCTGCTCAGTGGAAGTGGTTGGCCGCTTAAATTCAAATAGGATTGTCGAACGTAGCGCGGGCTCGCCAGCCTTAGAAAGCAGTTGCAACCCTTTTCCCCAATCCCCTTTCTCAACACAGTAGAATATCCCGATTTGTTTGCACGCCTTGGGATCATTCGATTTCTTTTTCAGAGATTCATAATATTGCCGAACTTTTGCAAACTCACGTTTTTGCTGATTGACTTTTTTCATCGTCGACATGACTTGGGCTTTAAGATCTGTATCTTTCTCTTTCACAGATTTGACGCGCAGATCTGAGAGCAGCTTAAGCGTCTGATCGTAATCATTTCTGTCTAGAGCCTTCTGGACTTCGAAAAAAGCCAGCGGGACTTCAGCATCGAAAGGGGCTTACTGCGGGGATTCTTGTGCAACAATTGTCTGTGGCCAGAGACAAAATGCTGCAAAGAGTGAGAAGGAGATAACAGACAACCGGAAAACAATAAGTCGATGATCAAGGTTTTTTGGGGAGTTCATCAGCAAAGAGGCCTTTAAATTTACCATCTCTCATGAATGAGACGTGTTCTCTCAGGGCGTGAGACTCCACTCAGAGCGCACAAAGGTCAATTGTATTGTGTTCGCTGAGGCCTCGTCCAGTCTGGACTCCTTTCTCGAGTCCGATTTCATGAACACGGATACCTGATGTCCGTCTGGGTTACTCTTCTTCTTCGCCATCCTCACCATCGGCAGTGGGAGCAAATCCGCGGCGCATGGTATTTTCGGTGACATTGATGGGGATCAGGAACTGGAGCAGATAATCCGGGCCACCGGTTTTGCTGCCGATGCCTGATAGCTTGAAGCCGCCGAAGGGATGGCGCTCCACCATGGCGCCGGTGATGTTTCGATTCAGGTAAATGTTCCCGGCAACCAGTTCCTGTCTGGCTTTTTGCAGATGAGCGGGGCTGCGGCTGTAGATGCCAGCGGTTAAAGCATACAGCGTGTCATTGGCAATGGAGATTGCTTCTTCAAAGTCTTCCGCTTTCATGACTGCCAGAACAGGTCCGAAAATTTCGTCCTGTGCAATTTGGCATGAGGCATCAACGTCGGTGAAAATATGCGGTCCCACGTAGTATCCCTCATCATCCAGATCCGGTGTCTCGCAGGCCAGCGCCAAAGTGGCTTCCTCTTTTCCAATTTCGATGTACTCAAGAATTCGTTGCTGCGCTTCCTCGTCAATGACTGGCCCTACAATGGTGCCGGGATCTTCAGAGGGTCCGATCTTCAGACTCTTGGTAGCTTCAATCAATCGCTTCATAAATGCGTCGTGAATGGACTCTAGCACAATGACCCGCGAACAGGCCGAGCATTTCTGGCCGGCATAATTGAAGGCAGAATGCATCACTCCGAGTACGGCTTCATCCAGGTCTGCATCATCGTCGATGATAATTGGGTTTTTGCCGCCCATCTCCGCAATGACTCGTTTGACCATCTTTTGACGGAGGTCAGTATTAGAAGCGGTTTCATGAATTGCCAGACCTACATCGCGTGATCCGGTGAACGTGATCATTTCGACGTCCGGGCTCCCGACGAGTTCGGGACCGACTTCTTCACCAATTCCGGGCAGGAAGTTGACTACGCCATCCGGAATGCCAGATTCGTGGATCAGGTCCATGAGTTTGGCTGCGACGACAGACGATTGTTCTGCCGGTTTCATTACGACGGTATTACCCGTGACTAGCGCTGCGACTGTCATACCTGTCAAAATCGCCAGTGGGAAGTTCCAGGGGGCAATCACAGCGACGGTTCCCCTCGGTCGATAGTAGTAGGAATTTTCTTCTCCGGGAACGTTACAATCCAGCGGTTCCGCCAGATTGCGCATCTGATCGGCATAGTACATGCAAAAGTCAATTGCTTCTGCGACATCTCCGTCTGCTTCTTCCCAGGGTTTCCCGCATTCAAAAACGATCCAGGCCGCCAACTCAAAGCGTTTGCGGCGCATGTTGGCGGCAATCAGTTCGAGATATTCCGAGCGGTATTGGGGTTCTGTTTTAGACCAGCCAGGAAAGGCACGACGGGCGGCATCAATGGCGTCGATGGCATCATCGGCTGAAGCTGAGCAGACTGTACCCACCGATTCCGAGTGATGCGACGGATTGCGGGATGTAATGGTGGCTTTGGTGTCGATCGCGCGTCCGTTTATCAGGAGCGGGTATTCTTTGCCCAGTTGATCGGAAACCAGCTCCAGTGCTTCCAGCATCTGAGTGCGGGATTCTTCCAGACTGAAATCTGTCAGTGGTTCATTCTGGAAGCCACTTTCTGTTTCTTCTGTGGATTTATTTTTGGTTGAATTCTTGGCATGTTTGGCAGGATTCATCAATAAAGTCTCCAGGTTGACATTTTCTGTAAAGCTTTGTCGAAGGAAGGAATCGTTGGAAGTATTTTCCAGTAATCGTCTGACCAGATAGGCCATGCCGGGAATCAATTCGCCGAAAGGGGTATAAATGCGGACGCGATGGCCCATTTCCGCAAAGACCTGTGCCTGCTCTTTCCCCATGCCGTACAGCATTTGGATTTCATAGGCAGAAGGGGGTACATCTAATTCATGTGCGGTGGCGATGGCATTTGCCAGGCTTCGCATATTATGGCTGCCAAATGCGGGGCGTAGCCATTTGTAGTTTTTTAATAAAATTTGAGACAGCTTCTCAAAATTGACATCCGATTCCCATTTCTCCTGAAAGACAGGAACAGGCCAGTGATGATATTGAGAAGTGATCGTTTCATAATCCCAATACGCGCCTTTGACGAGTCTGATCCAGATGGGCGTTTTCCGTTTTTTGGTCCATTTTAAGAGATCCTTCAGATCTTGTTCGGCCTGTGGTTGGTAGGCCTGAATGACGATGCCTGCATTGCCAAAATCGCGGAACTCTTTTTCCATCAGAGTCTGCTTGAATATTTCCAGCGTTAACGGCTTGTAAGAATTCTGTTCCATGTCGATGTGCAGGTAGGCATCGTATTTCATGGCACTACGCAGCAATGTTCTTAAGCGGGGTTGAACGGCTGCCATCGTGCCAGCCGGATCAGTCGGTTTGAACTGGCTGCACAAGGCAGAGAGTTTGATCGAGACGTTGGTTCTCGGTAGATGCCCCTGGCTGTCCCAGTCGAGTTGAACATTTTCTGACCATTTCCTGACTCGGGGTGCAAGACCGGCGATGAGATCAAGGTAGGATTGCAGATAAGCTTCGGCTTCTACTTCGCTAATGACGGCTTCGCCCAGTAAGTCAAGAGTGAAAGTGAAGTTATCATTTCTGAGTCGGTCAATGGTATGGTGTACTTCTTCGACACTGGAGCCGGCAATAAATCGACTGGCCATACGTTGCGCATTGGAGCGGGCGTTCAAAGCCAGTGCACGTCCCAGTACGGAATTGGGTTGAGACAGCTCCAGCCCGATCCTGGCTGCCCAGGGAAGATGTTTTCGAACATCTTCAAAATATTCGTGTAAATGCCTGACGATGGACTCATGTGAGCGGAGCATCGGGAGCACATCCACAAAGCGGAACATCTGCACCTTGACAGATTCGTCTGCCATCGCCCAGGAGAGAATCCGATCATCCCACCAGCGTTTTTCGAACATAGAGGGCTCGCGTCGTTCCAACAGATCCCACATCTGCTGGCCGAGCTCCTGCGTTCGCTGCTCAATGTTTTGATTCAGGCTTGTAGACGATTTTTTTTGTGCCACTTATATAACCTGCCTCTGAGTGCAGTCTGCACTTTCCCTTTTTTAGTTCATTTTTTAATGAAGATCATTGGATCAGGGAGTTCCATCTCGTGAAGCCCCTGTATCCTGACATCCTGTCAGTATCTCTAATACGCAGGTATTCCTGGAAGTGATGGGTTTGGCCTGTTCCATCTGGCCGGGGGAAGTCCCTATTTTTGGCTGTGTTTTCTGTGTGAAGTTCTATTAACTGTGAAGCAGGGTAACAAATCCGAATAGGCGAGGTAAGTGTTGCGAGGAAGTCAATCAGAACTTTTCTTGCCTCTCCGGGGTGAATGGGACTTGTCAGTGTTCGGCGAGTCTTTATTCTAAAGGAAATTATGAAATACGGTGTTTGATCCTGTTTGGTTGCATTGATGTTACTACACCGGTGAATGATAATAGTGTATGCGTGACGCTCGGACTCTGATCTGAGAATCACCGGCAATGGGATGATGAAAACGACAATTTGGAGAGGGACAAACCTGCTATGCGTGACTTTGACTATGAGGCACCCACTTCACTGGCTGACGCTGTCGGCCTGTTAACCAAAAGTAACGGAACGGCCCGCCCGCTGGCAGGGGGGACCGATCTGATCGATCATGTGCGCACGGGGAGAGTGTCCGCTGATCTGATTGTGGATTTAAAGAAAATTCCGGAATTGATGGTATTGGAAGTGAACGATGAAGGTCTGCGACTGGGGGCTGCCGTTCCCTGTTACCAAATTTATGAACATCCGGGGATTCTGGAACATTATTCAGCGATTTCCGACAGCAGCAATATTATTGGTGGGATGCAGATTCAAAACCGGGCCAGTGTTGGGGGAAATCTGGCGAATGCCGGTGCTGCCGCCGATTCAACGCCCGCATTGATTGCTCTGTCTGCAACGGTTGTCATTACCGGTCCCTCCGGAACACGCGAAATACCCGTTGACGAATTTTGCACCGGACCGGGTCAGAATGTGCTGGAAAGTGGCGAAATCATTGTTGAGCTTCGATTTCCTCCACGACCTGCTCATAGTGGATCTCACTACCGTCGATTCATTCCCCGTAACGAGATGGATATCGCCGTTGTGGGAGTTGGTGCTTCCGTAGTATTGGATGAGAGTGGCGAGAATTTTGTATCCGCCCGCATTGGTCTGGGCGCGGTTGCCGCCAAGCCATTTTATGCTCAGGAAGCCAGCGAAATTTTAGCCGGCCAACCGGTGAATGATGAAACGATTCAAAAAGCAGGTGCAGCGGCCCGTGCCGTGATTCACCCGATCACTGATATGCGGGGCACAGAAGAGTTTCGGAATCATGTGACGGGAGTCTTAACCGAGCGTGTAGTGAAAAAAGCAGTCGAACGTGCTCGCGGATGATTCATTTCAGCGAATGATGAAACTTATTCCATAATCAATTATAAATCAGACTTTTTTAATAAGGACTTTTCGATGGCGAAGAAACGGATCGTAACCGCGACTATCAATGGCCGTGAAGAGGAGTTCCTCTGCCAACCTCGGCAGACCTTACTCGAAATATTGCGTGATACACTCAGCCTGACCGGCGCCAAAGAAGGCTGCTCCAACGGCAACTGTGGTGCTTGTACTGTGCTGGTTGATGGCCGCGCGGTCAATACCTGTATGGTTCTGGGCGTGGAAGCGGATGGAACCGACATCGAAACGATCGAAGGTCTGGCCCCCGGTGATGGGCTGGATCCCATTCAGGAGGCCTTTCTGGGAAATGCCGCGTTACAGTGTGGCATTTGTACTCCCGGATATATTATGGCTGCCAAAGCATTTCTGGACGAGAACCCGAATCCGACTGAAGAAGAAATTCGATTTGCGATGGCCGGAAATTTATGTCGCTGCACAGGCTATGACAAAATTGTGCGTGCGATTCAAGAAGCTGCAGAAAAAAGAGCGGGTCAACCTGCCTCATGTCAGAAGGAGACTGTCTAATGGCGACCATCGATGAGACAAAATCAGCAGAGGGAAGTGATGAGACTCCCAAATATAAAGTGATTGGGACACGCCCCATCCGTCACGATGGCGCCGACAAAGTGACGGGACGTGCCTTGTATGGTGCGGACATCAAAGTCAAAGGCATGCTTTACGGAGCGATTCATCGTAGTCCGCATGCACATGCCAATATCAAATCGATTGATACCTCCAAAGCAGAAGCACTGCCGGGCGTACGAGCGGTTGCTACCAGTGCCGATTTACCGGAACCTGGAGATAAAATTGCGGAGCTGGGAGAAGGTTCGGTGGTGCTGAACCATCTGAGCAGTAACAATCTTGCCCGCACTAAAGTGCTCTATAAAGGTCACTCGATTGCCGCGGTTGCCGCTGACAATATTCATATTGCCCGTGAAGCGGCCAGTTTGATCGAAGTGGAATACGAACTCCTGCCGCCGGTTCTGGATGTGATGGAAGCGATGTCAGATGAAGCGCCGGTACTGAATCCGGATGTACGCACCGAAGAGGTTGCTACTGGAGAGAAAGGTGACAAGCCCACAAACGTTGCGAAGCGTTTCCTTTTTGAAAAAGGGGATATCGAAAAAGGTTTTGCTGAAGCCAAATATGTTGTGGAACGCGAATTTCGCACATCGACCGTGCATCAGGGGTATATCGAACCGCATGTGGCAACCGTTTTATGGAATAACGATGGTCAGATTACCGTTTGGACTCCAACTCAGGGTACATTTTCCGTTCGACAACAAGTGGCAGAATTATTAGATGTGCCTTTAGCACGCGTGAAAGTGGTTCCGGCAGAGATCGGTGGAGGCTTTGGTGGCAAAATTTCCGTTTATCTGGCCCCAGCGGCTGCTGTCCTGTCTCGTAAATCAGGGGCTCCCGTCCAACTGGTGATGGACCGGGCCGATGTGTTACAGGCAACAGGACCAACTCCTGGTTCTTATATCAAAATCAAAATGGGGGTCGACGCAGAAGGACACCTTACCGCCGCTGATGCCTGGATGGCTTATGAAGCGGGTGGGTATCCCGGTGCTCCCATCGGAGCAGGGGCCATGTGTGTTTTCTCCTGTTACGATATTCCCAATGGACGTGTGGAAGGCTTTGACGTTTGCGTCAACAAACCACGAACGAACGCCTATCGAGCCCCAGGAGCTACGAACGCTGCCTTTGCGACTGAAGGTGTTGTGGACGAACTCTGTGGAAAACTGGGAATGTCACCGATTGATTTTCGACTGCTCAATGCCTCTAAGGAAGGGACACGGCGTATTGATGGCGTCGTCTATCCACGTGTGGGTCTGGTTGAGACACTGGAAGCCATTAAAGAGAGTGAGCACTTCAAGACTCCGCTCACAGGAAAAAATCAGGGGCGAGGTATCGGCTCTGGCTTCTGGTTTAACGCAGGATTGAAGTCTGCCGTTACCGCGACTGTGAATTCGGATGGTTCTGTAGGGTTGCTGGAAGGTTCCACCGACATTGGAGGCTCGCGGACCGCGATCGCCATGCAGTTTGCAGAAGCGATTGGGTTGGCCGCTGAAGATATTAAACCGGCTGTGGTGGATACAGACAGTGTGGGTTACACCGACGTGACTGGTGGAAGCCGCGTGACTTATGCGACAGGCTGGGCCGCTTATGAAGCTGCTCAGGATTTGAAACGTCAGATTATCGCACGATCGGCAGAGCTCTGGGATGTTGATCCTGCTCAAGTCTCTTATGAAGATGGTCATGTGATCGGGCCAGACAAAAAAGCCTGTTTTAAAGAAATTGCCGTCGAACTGAGTGCTGGGGGAGAACCATTAGTAGGGCGTGGTGTTTCGAATCATAACGAACCCGGCGGTGCTTTTGGAACTCATGTTGTTGATGTAGAAGTCGACCCTGATACTGGAAAAGTAGATATTCTGCGTTACACAGCCGCTCAGGATTGTGGGACTGCCATTCATCCAGCTTATGTCGAAGGACAGATTCAAGGGGGCGCGGTTCAGGGAATTGGTTGGGGTTTGAATGAAGAATACTGGTATGACAAAGAGGGCAGCATGACGAATGCGAATTTCCTCGATTACCGGATTCCCACCTGTTACGACCTGCCCATGATTGACGCGATTATTGTCGAAGTACCGAACCCCGGTCATCCTTATGGAGTACGTGGTGTGGGAGAAGTTCCCATCGTGCCACCGCCGGCTGCTCTGGCGGCTGCCATTCAAGATGCTGTGGGAGTGCAGATGACCGAGTTACCCATGTCGCCTCCACGGGTCTTGCATGAGCTGTTGAAGAAATAGTCTTGATCAGGAGTTGAACCGAGAATGCCTCGCCTGTTTATTCCTCCTTTGCTCAGACCGTTCTGTGCGGGAGAGGAAGAAGTGATAGTGGAAGGGGCCACCGTTCTGGAAGCGGTACAATCTCTGGAACAACAGCATCCGGGTGTGATGGAACGCCTCTGCCCTGAGGGAACACTCAGGTCAGGGATGTCGGTCACCGTTGATCAAAATGTAACCCCCCGCGGCCTGGCGCAAAAGGTTTCGCCCGAGAGCGAAATTCACTTTCTGCCTGCGATTGGTGGTGGGTGATATTGGGATATCAAAGTGAGGGTTTGATCGGCTTGCGCGAATTGAATACTCATGAAAATTTGAGGGTGACTATGACTGACTCTTCAGAGTTACCAGAGAAATGCCCCTGTTGTGGACTTATCCTTCTATCAGGCGCAATTTTTGACGCGACTGCAAAAGAGGATGATTTTGGCCCCATTCTGGGATTACACAAGAATGTTGATCCCAAGAAGGCACTGGCAGGGTATGTTGGATTGAGCAGCCGCTGGTGTTATGACCAATCGCCGGAAATTTATGCATGTCCACGGTGTAAAGCCGATCCGATTTCCAAATCATAACTTTGCCGGTTAATTCAGAAAGTGAAATTCACTTCTTAGCAACAATATGTGGATGTTGATGTTTTTCTTTGATCTTAGAGATCTTTTTTATCGTTCACTTATTGCCCTGTCAGTCCATTCGACTGTTCGCATCAAGTGAGGATCAAACAATGTCTCAATACGAAGAATATTCATGGGTTACAATTCGAAAGTTTCTTTTTGTGACCTGCCTGGTTTTGATAACTATATATTTATCGATTTATATTAGCTGGCGTGTATATCAATACCGGGCAGTCAGAGAGTTGGTTCACGCAATAGAATCTTTCAACGATCAAGAAACTCTTGAATCACTCAATAAAGTAAAGTCACGAGATGCGACTGAGCAAGCTCTTTCACGGCTGATAGAGTTGCTGGAGTCAAATTCAAAAGCTGCTGACTCACGTGCGATTCGCCGTGCTTTTAGCGGGATTGGATCTCAAGCAATTTCAAGACTACTTGAAAAAACAGACCCATCTGAGAATCTCAACACAAGATTAAAAGCAATCTTTGTTTTAAGAGAAATGGCAGATTCGCAATTAGACGCCTATGAAATTCAGCGGATCGTCCATTCCTTACTTCAAGCTTTAAATGACGAAAACAGGGAGATCAGATTTTCTGCTGCACAAGTGATTCTCATGTTCGGTGCTTCGGAATCTGACGAAATTCTCCCGATATTTGTGGAAGTACTCTTAAAAGATCCAGATCCAGAGAATAGATGGAACGCAGCGTTAAGGATTGGAATACTCGGCGAACTTGGAGCACAAGTAGATACAGTGCTTGCGGATCTACAACAAGCCTTGAATGACCCTGTCGCAATCGTCCGCATTCATGCTGCACACGCAATTTATAAAATTGGAATTCCTGATCAAGTAATGATTGATGCGTTCATTGAAATGTTATTCGATGAAAATCTTAGTTGTCGACGTGAAGCAGCAACTTTACTGGGACAATTGGAGGGACGTGCAAAATCGGCGGTTCCCGCTTTACTCGAATCATTAAACATGCTGAAGGACGTTAAACAAGAGATGGCTCGTAGATCATTGGTTGATGCGCTTGGGGACATAGGACATGCTTCACCAGATGTAGTTCAGGCGCTGGTTGATACATTGAATAATAAACGGTTTGGATATTCACGTGAACATGCAGCATTTTCATTGGGTAAGCTTGGCCCCAAAGCAGTTAGTGCCGTACCCGATCTGGTCAAGGTGAGAGATGAATTGAAAATCAACTCCAAATTATATTCAGAAACAAACATGGAAATGGAATTCGAAAATCGATTAGGTTTAGTAGCAGCCATTGCGCTGAAACAAATCGATCCGAAAAAATTCAATCGTGCTTTGGACGGTTCAAATACTAAAGCACAATGATTTCTAGATTTGACATCTTCAAATTTCATACTGTCCGATTCTGTTTCTCTTCATCGTTCCCATTTTTCACTTCTGGATATTCATCTCGGGCTCTGTGCGTCTATTGAATAAGATGTGTGGCTGGATTGTTAGTCTCCCCCCCCCTTTTGATTCGTTTCCGGGATGTGTTCATGAAATGGTTTTCTGCTTTATTTTGCTGTTCCGTCTGTTTGATTTCCAACTGGTTCCATCATGTGGAAAGGCGCGCCGGAGTCAAGCGGTTTTTGTTGCGCGAAGCGTGGTTGATCGCGGGCGAACGATGTTCGAACAGTGTTTCATATGCGTCGAAGCGTGACCGAAGCGTGTCGATAAAGTACGAGACAGCGGGAACGGGTGACGATTTTGCAGGTGAAGATTTTCAAAACAGAGGCACTTTTATAGTAGTGAAATTTTCAGTATTCGCGAAAAGCAGTGCGCAAAAAACTCATCTCGCGCGCGACGCTTATAACGCATATTGGGATATTCCAGTACAGAGTCAAGAGCGAAATTGTGCACCTGAATTTCTGGATGAATATTGAAATTGAAATCGTTGAAGAAGTCAGGGTATGCGTGACCGATAAACGAGGCGAGTCTTCGATCAGTTATTATAGAACACTAAATAAATGAATGTTTGTCAGTGAAAATATGTTGTCTTTAAGACAGAAATATCATGGTGTTTCATGATCTTGTGCCTATAATCGACTTGTGATTTGTTCTGTGCCATACCTTGTGAACATTTCAAATTAACACCTCTACTATCATCTCAGATTACTTTCCCGGGGGGACAAACATGAAACAGCTAATTGGTTTTCTTCTTCTGTTTTCGAGCTCAATGGCGTTGGCTCAGGACAGAGTCGTTCATGATGCAGAATATTATATTCTCGAAGCACAAAATGGTCAGCGCTGGTCAAGTGAAGATCAAAATCTTGCAAGACGACTTGCTGAATTAAAAGCCAAACATGGTACACCACCGAATTTGATTCACATCATGTGGGATGATACTGCTTTTGGCGATGTCGGCATCCCGGCCATTCAAAAAGTGCGTGGACTGAATACGCCGAACCTCAATACGATGGCGCGCAACGGGATTCTTTTTACTCGCATGTATACGGAAGTAGGTTGCACACCCAGCCGCGCGGCTTGTATTACGGGGCGGTATGCTGTGCGTTGTGGAATGTATAATATTGGCATGCTGCGCGAATCACATGGAATGCGTGGTGAAGAAGAGACTCTGGCCGAGGTTCTTTCCAAGGTGGGCTACGCGACTGCCTTTCATGGTAAATGGCACCTGGGTGATATCGAAGTGAGCTACCCTCACAAGCAAGGTTTCGATGAAGCATTCTTTACGGGTTACAATCAAATCTTATCGTTGAATACGAAACTCGCCGAAGGCGCGAATGCTTCGATTGGATTGTTTGAAGACATGCTCCCCAAAGATCCTTACAAGCTGGATGATACTTTCATTACAAAAGGCTGGGTGCAGATTGCTGAAGGCACGAAAAACGGACCCACACGACAGTGGGGCGATAACTCGCATGAAAACTACATGAAAATTGACCCTGAAGCACAGCGTCGTACATTAGATTTTATCGAACGGAATGCCAAAGCGGGTAAGCCTTTTTATGTTGCCAACTGGCCTAACTTGACTAGCTTTATTCCTAACCCGAAGAAATATTCCCAGGCGCGCAGTATTCTACAGGATGGATTAGAAAGTAATATTGATCCCTTCGTAGGGAAAATCATTGCGAAGCTCAAGGAGTTGGGAATCGAAGAGAACACCTTGCTCGTGTGCATGGCTGATAACGGCCCGATGTCGCATAACCCTCCTCCCGGACTGGGTATGGAGGAAACCATATTTCGTGGTGGTAAAGGTGATTTTACTGAAGGGGGAGTCCGCGTTCCTGCACAGGCTTATTGGCCGGGAACAATCAAACCGGGTCAGATTGTGGGTGATATTATTCATGAAACTGATCTCTATACAACGTTTGCTTCTTTGGCGGGTGCGAAAAAATACATCCCCACGGATCGGGTTGTCGATGGTGTTGATCAGACAAGCTTGCTGTTAAATGGAGATACATTCAGTCGCCGAGACAGTGTGTTTATCTATGCCGGTCCTCAGTTAGGAGCGACGGTCAAAGGTAATTATAAACGACACTGGATCTCTTCGGATTCTGTAGGTGAATCGAGTGGTATTCCCGCTGCCTTTTATTTTCTACCCGCAGATCCACGAGAAAAAAGTCCGATGCTGGTCAACCTGATTCATCTGAAGAGCCCGTTCAATCGCATGCGGTTACGGCATGAGTTGTGGAAAAAGAAATACCCGGACTCGAAAGAGTTGCATGGTGTTCCGTGGACTGGAATTGAAAATGCAACACCAGAGGTAAAAGCGTTGTCTCGACCACCGGCTAATTTGAAAAATTTGCCCTTCGATCCGCTTGAATATCTTGAGCATCTCGATAAGTTGCCGTTCGATCCGAAGGCCGATGCCGGCTTGGGGGGATAGTGAAGGTGAGAAAAGAGTTTGGTACTTTCAACGATGAGAAGTGATTCGTTCCAAGATACCCCGAATCTTTTAAAAAGATCTCGGGGTATTTTTTTGTGATTTTTTTGGGGCTTGGGTGGGCTGTCTATTCTGAACTGAGAAGTTCATTGACGGCCTGGACCAGCTCTTCGATGTGGTAAGGTTTTGGGAAAAAGCGATCGACGCCTCTTTCCATTGCCAGCCCCCTGTATTTGGATTCGTTGCTGCCTGTGACCATGATGATACGGGGAGCGAGTTGTTTGTTGTCGACGATCGAGTCGAGGACCGCGAGACCACTGCGGCGGGGCATGACCAGATCCAGGAGTACCAGATCGGGGGCGTCTCGTTCGATTTTCATGACCCCTTCGATACCGTCACAAGCTGTCAAAACTTGATAACCGGCGGCTTCCAGTGCCAACTGTAGGGGTTCGATTAGACCTTCATCATCGTCTATGATTAAAACGCGTTTTTGAGGAGATATGTTCATTAGCCTGGTTATATTTTCTTAATCTGGTCCGCACTAAAGAAGTGTGCATGGGGTATTATATCACTGGCTGTATCGAAAATCCAATTATTAAGCGCATCATGGTACTTGACGCTCCCCAAACGGTAATCTGTTCGATAAAATGGACCGGTGCGCGCGTTGTGCTCGCCGCTATTTGATTCCAGAAAGAATCAATGCAGAGGGGATTTTCCTCATTTATTAAACTCAACCAGCGGGATAATTTTGTGTCAGCGACGTCGGTAATTGGATTACAGTGGGGCGATGAAGCCAAGGGCAAAATCGTAGATTTACTTTCAGAGCAACACGAAATCGTGGTTCGCTATCTGGGAGGCAATAATGCAGGCCACACCGTCAAGTTTGACGGAAAAACCTATAAACTTTCCTTGTTGCCAGCGGGAATTCTGAACCCAAATGTGACGTCTGTGATTACAGGCGGAGTGGTGATCAATCCCAAAGCATTCCTGAAAGAGATGGCTTCGATTTGTGATCAGAACGGTCCAATTGAGGCGAGTCGGCTACTAATTAGCGATCGTGCACATGTGATTTTTCCTTACCATATGCAGGAAGAAGTCGTCTTTGAAGAAAGCCGCAAAGAAAAGGCGATTGGGACCACCATGCGTGGGATTGGTACCTGCTATCGTGACAAAGCCGGCCGTACGCATGCGATTCGAATGGGAGATTTGATTCGCCCGGAATTTTTCCGTAGCCGACTGGAAGAGATAGTCGCTTATAAAAATCGAATCTTTAAGGCACTCGATCCGGATGCAGAACCAGTCGATGTGGATGCAATCTACAAAGAATATTCTGAGTATGCCGAAATTTTGAAACCACATGTGGTTGATACGAATGCCTACCTGTTGAAAGCTGTGGCAGAGAAGCGAAAAATATTATTCGAAGGAGCGCAGGGAAGTTTGCTTGATATCGATCATGGGACTTTTCCTTACGTGACCTCATCCAATAGCTCGGGCTGTGGGATTCATAATGGAAGTGGTGTTTCGGAACGTTATATCGATAAGATGATCGGCGTTGTGAAGGCCTATACCACACGCGTCGGCGGTGGCCCTTTCGTGACAGAGCTGCATGATAATATCGGGCAACGAATTCGAGATGTGGGTAATGAATATGGAACTGTCACTGGTCGTCCACGACGCTGTGGGTGGTTCGATGCAGTGGCGACTCGTTACGGGGCCAACATCAGTGGTGTGGATTGCATCGCTGTGATGTTGCTGGATGTACTGAGTGGGTTGGAAGAGTTGAAGATTTGTGAAGCCTACGATGTGAACGGGCAGCACGTTATAGATTTTCCCAGCCATATTCTCGATCTGGAACAGGCCAAACCGGTATATCGCTCGATTCCAGGCTGGAAAGAGGACATCACCGGCATCCGTCGGATGGAAGATCTGCCGGAAAATGCGATTGCTTATATCAAAGCGGTCGAAGAAATTATTGGCAAACCAGTTGAGATTGTTTCTGTCGGCCCGGATCGTGAGCAGACGATTCTGTTGAAGTAATTCTGAGCGTAGATTCTGATATGGTAGATTGAGGTTGGTATGATCTGTTCAATCGGTCAATCAACGACAACGCCTTTTTTGAGAATCAAGTTGGCATACAGGGCCGTCTCACTGGTAGCGATGATCGCGTAGGCATTTTTTGCCCGTTCGTAAAATTCAAAACGCTCAATTTTTTCCAGTTCGAATTTTCGGCTGTCATGGATTTGGATGAGTTGACGGTATGTATTCCAGATGGGGGGTTCCGGGCTTTGATCATCTACGGGATTCATCAAACCTGCGGGCTGATCAACAAAGGTATCCAGTGGAAAAAATTGCAGAATGGCGTCTAAAATTTCTGGTACACCGTGACCATCCAGGCGGATGATCAGTTGCGCGTGGGAATCAGCGGGAAAATTTCCATCAGCCAGAACGAGATCATCGCCATGTCCCATTGTCATCAGGGTGTGCATCAGATCGGGTGAGATAATCGGAGGGATTCCTTTGAGCATCAATTTCGCCTTTTTTTTCAGGTGATTGTAGTTTTCTGACAGCTACCTCTTTGAATTTGACAGTTCAAAAATCAAGTGAATTCGCGCAGGCAGACTGGATTTCTATTATGCAGAAAATTTCGTGTGAAGGCGAGGATGGCTTGCTGGATAAGCAGTCGAGTAGCCGCTATGATGGCCTGAGTTCAAGCTGAGGCTCAACAAATTATTTGAATTGTTGCTACTTTGAGTTGGTAACAAATTTTCAGGAGAAAGTCTGAAAAATCAATGAAAATTCACGAATATCAGGCCAAACAGTTATTTCGCGAAGCCGGGATTCCCGTACCTGAGGGGATCATTGCGAAAACCGTCGATGAAGCGGTTGCCGCATTTGAGAAGCTGGATCGTCCGTTGGTGGTTGTGAAATCACAAATTCACGCAGGTGGACGCGGGAAAGGTCGTTTTAAAGAACACCCCGATCAACCGGGTGTGGTCCTGGCACGATCTGCGGAGGAAGTTCGGGACAATGCCGCACGAATGCTGGGCTCGACCCTGGTGACGATTCAAACTGGCGCTGAGGGGAAGCAGGTCAATACTCTGTTTATCGAGCAGGGTTTGGATATTGCACAAGAGCTCTATCTGGGATGTGTGGTTGACCGCGAAGTGGGTGGTCCCGTTTTGATTCTCTCGACCGAAGGGGGAATGGAAATTGAGGTTGTTGCCCATGAGAGTCCTGAGAAAATTTTGAGCGAACCCTTTTCCATTCATACCGGTTTGCTCGGTTTCCAGGCTCGCAAGCTGGCTTTCAAGTTGGGAATGGAAGGCAAGACTGTTCGCCATGCAGAGAAGTTTCTGTGTCAGCTCAGTCGTTTTTTCATCGATAATGATTGTAGCATGGCTGAGATCAATCCGCTGGTGATTACCGGCGATGGAGAATTGGTCGCGCTGGATGCAAAAATTTCGTTTGATGACAATGCCATGTTTCGTCATAAGCCTTTTGATGAACTGCGGGATTTGAGCGAAGAAGACCCGGCTGAAGTCGATGCGGGCAATGCTGATTTGAGCTATGTTAAGCTGGATGGAAATATCGGTTGTCTGGTAAACGGCGCCGGATTGGCGATGAGCACAATGGATCTGATCAAGCATCATGGCGGCGAGCCTGCCAACTTTCTGGATGTAGGTGGCGGAGCGAATGTTGATCAGGTTTCGGAAGCATTTCGTATCATTCTGGCTGACGATCATGTGAAAGCTGTCCTGGTGAATATCTTTGGTGGAATTATGAAGTGCGACACGATTGTGACCGCATTGCTGGAAGCTTATGAAAAGGTTGGCTTCACGGTTCCTCTGGTGGTTCGTCTGGAAGGGACGAATGTGGAAATTGCCCGCAAGATGCTGGCAGAAAGTGGGCGGGATATTATCTCGGCGACTGATTTAACCGATGCTGCTCAGAAAGTGGTTGCCACTTTGAGTTCTTAGTGGACGGCGGTCTTCTGAGGATTCAGGGGGCCGCGTTAATTTGACGTGGTTGTTTTGCAAAAAGCGATCTTAGCCATCTTTAAAAAACATATTTCCCGCAAGGGTGAAACATTATGAGTATTTTAGTTACAGAAAAGACACGCGTCATTTGCCAGGGGATCACTGGTAAGTCCGGTCTGTTTCACAGCCAGCAATGTCGCGAGTATGGCACCCCTTTATTGGGCGGTGTGACTCCCGGAAAAGGGGGAACCGAAGTCGATGGTTTTCCCGTATTTAATACAGTAGAAGAAGCAGTCGAAAAGACGGGCGCCAATACGAGTTTGATTTTCGTACCACCACCTTTTTGTGGCGAAGCGATTATGGAAGCCGCGGATGCGGGCATCGAATTGATTATTGCGATCACCGAAGGTGTACCCGTATTTGACATGGTTCGGGTGATGGAGTATCTCAAAGACAAAAACAGCCGTTTGATTGGGCCTAACTGTCCGGGAGTGATCACGCCGGGGATCGCGAAAATCGGGATCATGCCTGGTTACATTCATACGCCCGGTTCAGTGGGATTGATCAGTAAAAGTGGTACTCTGACCTATGAAGCTGCCTGGCAGTTGGGAAATGTTGGTCTGGGACAAACCACTGCCGTAGGAATTGGCGGTGACCCGATTATTGGAACGACGTTTATTGATCTTCTGGAATTATTCGAAAACGATCCTGCGACCGAGTCAATCATGTTGATTGGTGAGATAGGTGGAACCGCGGAAATCGAAGCTGCGGAATATATCAAGGATCATGTCACGAAACCGGTTGCCGGTTTTATTGCTGGTAAGACAGCCCCTCCCGGAAAACGGATGGGACACGCTGGCGCGATCATCAGTGGGGGAAGTGGAACGGCAGATGAAAAGATTGCGGCTCTGGAAGCGGCGGGAGTTATCGTGGCAGAAAGCCCTGCCGACATGGGTGCTGCCGTCAAGCGCGCGATTGAAGCGGCTGCTTAGTTCGTTTTCATTAAAAAACGGAATTGAAGAAGTATAAATAAAAAAAGGGCAACCAGATTTGCTGGTTGCCTTTTTTTATTTTTTTGCTCAATGAGAGTCGTGATATTTATTTTTCGTCGTCAGCACAAACCCATCCGCCGAGCGAAGTTTCGTAATCGATCAGTTCTTCGGGTTTGAAATAAATTTTGATTTCACGGGCGGCTGCTTCAGGTCCATCACTTCCATGGACCAGATTCATCTGGCGACTGACTCCATAATCCCCACGAATGGTTCCGGGTGCCGATTCGCGACCATTGGTGGAACCCATCATCGAACGCACGACAGAGATGGCTTCCGGGCCTTCTGCTACGATTGCAACAACGGGACCCGCGGTGATGAATTCTTCGAGTAGCGGGTAGAATGGTTTTTCTATATGTTCTGCATAGTGTTCGGCTGATAATTCTTTTGTGACCTGCAGTAATTTCAGTCCGACAATTTTAAGGCCTTTGTTTTCGAAGCGAGATAAAAGGGTTCCCGCCAGGCGACGTTGCATTGCATCGGGTTTAATCAGAATCAGAGTTTTTTCGAGAGCCATGTGGATTTCTTTCTATTATGTTTCTCTATTAGAAATTCAGGGATTGAGTTTTCTCTCAGCCTGTTATTTTGGTGTTTGGTTTAAAATCAGTGAATTTCATGAGTGAGGAGGGAGTTCTTGTATTGTGCAGTTTCTTATTGAGACGATCCGGAAGAAACCCGAGCCTGATTGATACTCTCATAAAATTGTCGGAACAGATAATGGCTGTCATGCGGGCCCGCTGATGCTTCCGGGTGATATTGCACGCTGAAAGCAGGCTGGGTTTTATGCCGCAAACCTGCGACGGTATTATCATTCATATTGATATGAGTGACTTCGATGTCGTCTGGCATCGATTCCGGATCAATGGCAAACCCATGATTTTGCGAGGTGATTTCTACCTGACCCGTATCGTGATTGACCACGGGTTGGTTTGCGCCCCGATGTCCAAATTTGAGTTTGAATGTTTTGCAGCCACAGGCTAATCCCAAGAGTTGATGCCCCAGACAGATTCCAAAAATCGGGACTTTGCCTAAGAGCGAGCGAATCGTTTCGATGGCATAAGTCAGGGGTTCCGGATCGCCTGGACCATTCGAAAGAAAGACGCCATCCGGATTCAAATCCAGGACATCTTGAGCAGAACAGTTGCCGGGGAGAATGGTGACCTTGCATCCGAGTTGGGTTAAGTGTCTCGGAATGTTTAATTTCATCCCATAGTCGAGGGCAACAATGTGGTAGGAATTCTCAGCGACGTAGTCGCTTTCTGCAAGGCTGGTCAAATTATTACCAGAGAGAGCATGAGTCGAACTGCTGAGTGCCAGTGGATGCAGGCTTTCTTTCCATTCACGCGCTGCTTTGGGAATGACCTGGCTGACTAAATCCTGGCCAGCAAGTTCTGGACTGCTTTGCGCTTTCTTAACGAGTGATTCGTCATCCAGATCCTCAGTCGAGAGAACTCCCGTCATCGCACCATGGGTACGAATTTTTCGGACGAGTGCGCGGGTGTCGATTCCCTGTAAACCGATGATGCCAGCTGCTTTGAGGTATTCATCAAGCGTCTGGGTGGCGCGATAGTTACTGGGAATTTCACAAAGCTCGCGGACGATAAATCCTTGCAAGGCAATTCCCCCTGATTCCACGTCTTCCGGGACGATCCCATAATTTCCGATTTGCGGGTATGTCATGGTGACAATTTGCCCGCAATAAGAAGGGTCAGTCAGAATTTCCTGATACCCGGTCATACTTGTGTTGAACACAACTTCGCCGTGGACTTCGCCTTTCGCGCCAAATGCGGTTCCGGTGAACACACTACCATCGGCAAGGGCTAACTTCGCTATTTTTTGCATTGTTTACACTGATCTCGTGCCATTGAAGAAAATTTGGTCAAATCTCTTATGTTCTAGCAAAGATGAGCGCAAATAAAAAGAGACCGGCAACAGGAGGCCGGCCTCTTTCAAGAAGATTTTTTCGGAATAGTTTTTTATGGGATCAACTTGGGTCTTGTGTCAGGACAAAATTGTCAATGCGGATGATATTATCATCGGGATCATTAAAACTATTGAACAATTCAGCCATAATCGTATGAAAGTGTTCCCGGCAAATGGAGTAAAAGTTGTGTTTTCCGTCACGACGTGCTTCAATCAGGCCGGCATCCCTTAATAATGCCAGGTGATGGCTGACGGCAGGCTGACTCTGATTCAGTCGTTCGCATAATGCGGTGACAAACAATTCTTCTTCCTGGGCCAGGTAAAGCATGATTTTCAGTCGCGTCTCGTCTGACAACAACTTAAATACTTTAACCAAGTTCTTTTCAAGATGATCTGGCAGCGTTGGAAATCGCTGTGCTGATCGTTCCTGGGGCGGATCCACAAGATTTGTGGCCATATTCGTAGTTTCCTTTTTCAAATTCATACAAAAAAACTCTTTTTAAACCGTCGCATATTTGCAGCGACCGGTTGGGGTGGCATAATCAATTCAAATCGCTTTCGTTGAAAGCGGGGGAAGTGAATCATAAAAACAAGCAGCAAATCGCTGGGCATACGAACCATTTACTACACTTTGGCCCAAAATCGCCTGTAAAACATGGCGCGCAGATCTAAGTTGAAAAACTGACTCAACTACTTGTATTGTTTGCCAGACAGGCGAAAGATGTGAGGTGCGGGAGACGCTTCCTTCTTCAATAAGAAAAACAAAGAACGCTCCCTCATTTCGATGGCAATTATGGTAGTGCTCTGCCCAATCGTCAACTAGTATTTATCCAGTTTATCTAATTATTCAATAAATAACATTTCTTTAACGTGCTTAAGTTTCATCAAATATTGGAGTTATGTTGTGTCAGCATCTTCGTTCTGCGATCTATCGGGTATGAAAGCATTAGTGACAGGTTCTTCTACGGGCATCGGCAAGGCCATCGCTCTTGAGCTGTCTGAAGCAGGAGCCGACGTGCTGATTCATTACCGGAATTCTGCGGATGCAGCTCAGGAAGTTGTCAAACAGATTCAGGGGCGAGGCAGAAAAACGGGAGTCATTTCAACCGACCTGTCTGACCAGGAAAATTATTCCGCATTCATCGATCAGGCATTTCAGGAGTGGGGTGCATTGGACATTTGGATTAATAACGCCGGTGTTGATTTGTTAACGGGTGCGCATTCCAAATTGGACTATGATCAAAAACTGGATCAGCTGTTTGAAGTTGATATCCGTGGGACGATGCTTTTATCTCATGAAGTTGGTCAACGAATGCAGCAACAGGGGCGGGGTTGTATTCTGAATATAGGCTGGGACCAATCGGATCGGGGAATGGAAGGGGAGAGTGGAGAATTATTTGCAGCATCCAAAAATGCGATTATGGGGTTTAGCCGATCTTTGGCCGTATCGATGGCGCCAGAGGTACGAGTGAATTGCATTGCCCCCGGATGGATTCAAACTGCCTGGGGCGAAAAGGCAAGCGATGTCTGGCAGGAACGTGTCAAACAGGAGACCCCCATGAAATGCTGGGGGAAACCGGAAGATATTGCGAAGATGGCACGTTTTCTATGCAGTCAGGAAGCGGCATATATCACCGGTCAGGTCATTAATGTGAATGGGGGAGCAGTACGGTAATCTTCCGTAGTCAATTCGATGATTTGGTTTGGTCAGGTTCGGGCAGAAGATAGGCGATCAGATCTCGAAATTCCTGTAGTGTCATTAGATCTACCAGTCCATTGGGCATAATGGAAGTTTTCGAAGGCAGCATTTCTTCAATGTCCTCTATTTTGAATGAGAGAATTTTTCCCTTTGAGTCGTAAATGGACCGCACTTTATTGTTATGCTTATGGTAAATTCCAGAGGCAGTCTTTCCCTCGATGGTCACAATGGTCAAAGGGAGAAATCCGGGATCGATATCCTTACTGGGATTAATGATGGCTTCGACTAAACGTTCCCGATTGAGAGCGATTCTTCCCTGCATGCGGAGTAAACCGGGACCGACTTGCTGACCACGCCCGTCAATCTGATGACAGCGGAAACAACCAGGGCCTTTGGGGTGAAAGAAGAGTCGCTGGCCTGAAAGGGAATCAGCTGGTCCTGACAAAACTGTCATCCATTCAGAGAGCTGATCCTGAGATGGTTTTTTCTGTTTGACCTGTCGAGTCAGAATTCGTTCAATCAGGGGCGATTTTGGAGTTTCTTCCATCGCCATTTTTTTGAGTGCTGCCTGTTGTTGAACCGTTAATTGTGCTCCCGTTAATGTGCGTAATGCCTCTCTGCTGACCGTTTCTTTTTTGTCATGTGCTAATTTTAGTAGTGGGGTGACATTCTCCGGACGTGAGCTGTTCAGGCCGATGACTGCTTCAGCCCGTAAATTCGCTTCTGTCTCTGTGTTATTCGCGAGCTTCAAAAGTGTTTTTCTTCCAGACTCGGTGTTTTTTTCGCGCAGTGTTCGCACTGCTTCTGTCTGTACTCCCGGGTTGCTCGAAGTGATCAATTCACTCAGTTTTTTCTCACTCATTGCTGGATGGGTGTCGGGCAAAAATAATAGAATTTGTTGAATGACTTCCGGGGATGTTCCAGGCAAATCGAGTAACCGGGCCGCGTATTTCTGCACGTTAGATTTAGCGACCCACCAGTCTCCGGTAGTGCCTCTGGTCCAATCTTTCATGACACCCTCCAGTTGTGCAATCGCAGCCAGATAGGCTTTCAAGAGTTCCGGCGTGGTTGCTTTACTGGCGAGATCTGAAATCAGTGTTTTTCGAAACGACTTGAGTTGATCGCGGCCAATCCATTCCACTGCGACAAAACGAACCATTGGATTTTCATCTTTCAGTGCCTGTTTTAACAGAGAGTCAACCGGCGGTGATGTGCTTTCCTTTAAGAGCAGAATGACGGCAAGTCGGACTTCCGCTTCGTTGTGCGAAAAGTATTCTGTAAGCTCCTTGTCAGTTAATGTTTGTCTGAGTCCCTGTCGTGCTGCCTGCTGCCTGAAAAGGTCTGTACTTTTCAATCGTTCAAATAAAAGTGGTAAGGCCGACTTTTTTGAGATGCGTCTTAAAGCGGCAGCTTGTACGGCGGGTGAAATATCACGGGCAGCGATACTTTGAAAATCTACCAATGTTGCGGGAAGTTTCGTTACAGCCAACTCACGGAGCTCCGGCTGTTTATCTTTGAGAGCGGAATGCACCAACTCAGGTGTCATCAATTTAGAACTGGTCAACGCGTTCAAAGCCACTGCTCTGACACGTGGGTCTGAGTTTTGGAGAGCCGATTTGAGTTGTGAAACACCTGTGTCTTTCTGAGTGAGAAGTTTTCTCGCTGAATTATTGCGTCTTTGCCAATCTTTGGATGTGATGGATTCTGTTTGCGAAGTCTGTGGCGGGTTCGTCGCACGAATTCGCCAGACACGTCCTTTGCCATGCAACGGGTAGGAACGGTCGGCCCAGTCGCCGACATACAGGCTGCCATCCGGACCCACGGCAATTCCCGCGGGGCGAAAATGTTCTTCGCCGGCGATGACTGGTTGTGTTGTTGTTTTGAACGAGGCTCCCTGGGGCGTGAGATGATAACGGTCAATGCGGTGTTCTCCCCAACTGGCTACCAGCAGATCGCCTCGATAGTCATCCGGCAGTTGATCTGATTCGTAAGAAATCAGTCCGGTAGGCGATTCTCCCGTGGAGGAAGTCATCGGGAGTGTGCCTGGAGTTTCTGCATTGATGGCGATGAACGGTTCCAGAGTGCGCCGCCGATATCCATAGTCGCCCCCTTTTACAATGTTTAATAATCGACAGGGAGGACGATTGCCGGGATCGTTATCGCCAACAAACATGCGGCCGTACACATCAAAACAGAGATGGAACGGATTCCAGAAACCGGTGGCGATGCGTTCGAGTTTACTTCCATCGGTGCGGCAACGAAAGATGCCTCCTTCACCTCTAAGTGCAGTCAGACGTACTTTTCCTTTGCCGATCAGGATGGCATCGTCGCCATAATTCTGCCCGAGGGTGAAATAGATATTGCCAAAATCACCAACAAGTTCGGCATCGGCTCCTTCATTCTCTCCCATACTGAAATAGATGTTGTTGGAAAAATCAAAGGCAAACCCTGAGAATCCATTATGTGGATAAGTGGCGGTCGTCTCGAGTTGAACCAGATTTTGTCTGATATCAGATTTACCATCATTGTCTTTATCGCGTAAACGAAAGATCGAACTGCGGGTTGCCACATAGATCCAGCCATCCGGGTGGGCGCCGATATTCATGGTTTCGGTCGAGCCTTCATAGAAAGTCTGAATACGATCGGCGCGACCGTTGCCGGTTGTATCTTCCAGCAATCGAATTCGATCTGTTTTTGGACCTGTATAATTTTCAGGGCGAAAATGAGTATGGTTTTCAACGACATAGACACGGTTGCGTTGATCCACAGTCAGGCCGGTGACAGTGACGATATCAGGTTCGGAAGCAAACAGTTCAATCGTCAGGCGATCGTCCAGCGAACGCGGAGTTTTAATCTCTTCTGCATTTAACCAGGGAGTGAGAAACAGTGCTGAGTAGGTCAGTAGCAAAATACCGGCGAGGAAGGGACGGGAAGGACTCTTTCGGGATGGCAGACCGTGCATGTTGTCTGTTCCTTTGACAGGTGAGAGGCAGGCGTGATTCTGAGAGGTTCAGGAAACACATTTTATTTTTTGGGGTTAAGGTATCCCAGGGATGTCAGAAACTGATCCAGTTTTTTAATTGTTGAATCGTAGTTCTCTCTGTTTTTTCTTAAATTGAAAAAACCGTGTGCCTGATCTTTATAAGAAACCAGTTCACAGCGATTCCCTTTTTGATTCATCTGTTCTGTAAAGCGTTCGACATTTTCGATTAATACTGTTGTGTCGGCCGTGCCATGAAATATGATCGTGGGTGGCAGATCATTTCGAATGAAATGGACAGGGGAAATTTCCTTGCAGCGATTACCGAGTTGTCTGGGGCCCCCTTTCCAGCCTGTTTACGTAGTATCTATTACCGGATTGAATAATGCCATTGCATTGGGAAGGGATGAAATCTGTTTGTTTTCAGCTGGTTCTTCAAAACCAATAACGGTTCCGGTGCAGGCGGCAACATGGCCTCCCGCTGAGCCACCACCGGCCACGATGCGATTGGGGTCGACTCCCAGTTCAGCAGCGTGTTGACGAATATAGCGGACGGCTGATTTACCATCGGCCACACATTCGAAGGGGGTTGTTTTATGTTTGGATTTAATCCGATATTCGGCAGCGCAGGCGACCATGCCTTTGGAAGCCAGATGTTGACAGTGAGGTTCGAATTGGCTGGGGTTACCACCGGTCCAACCGCCACCAAAAAAGAACACGATGGCAGGACGGGAATCCCCCGGTTTCCAGTCTTTTGGTTTGAAAATATTGAGATGAAGATTAGCCTGTTTTGTTGATTTATAGGTTTTGAATTCAGCGTCTTTCAGTGGTTTCCAGTTTTGATTCTTTGCGGCACGTTTTTTTTGAGCTACGACAAGTGAAGGTGCTGAGAGCACGCAGCAAAGACCAACAAAAAGTGAGAGGGTGAGTGTTTTTTGAAAATTCGAATTCATGTTGCTGATTTTCTTTCATAAAAACGTGATGCTGGGTACTTGATGTCGAATCAGGTCTGGTTCTATAGTAAATGAAAGTGTGATGAAATCATCTCTCAATATCTCATTGGAATGTCAAAAAATGAAAATTAAATTGATCCAAACTGTGGCCTTGTTCATCGGAATGTTAGCTGTTTCTGGCTCGTTACCAGGAGAGGAGAAAGTAACTCAATTGCCTGACAAAGAAAAGTTTCACATCTATTTGTTAATGGGACAGTCGAATATGGCAGGACGTGGGAAGGTCGTTGCCGCGACCAACAGTCCGCATCCGCGCGTCTTGAAATTAGATAAAGAAGGAAAATGGGTTCCGGCTACCGATCCACTTCATTTTGATAAACCAACGATTGCAGGTGTGGGGCCGGGGTCTGCATTTGGTCCTGCGATGGCAGATGCAAACACCGAGGTCACGATTGGTCTGATACCGGCGGCTTTCGGGGGGACACCACTTAGCCGTTGGGTAAAAGGCAAAGACCTTTATGAACGCGCAGTGAAGTGGGCCAAAGAAAACCAGAAGCACGGTGTGATCAAGGGCGTCATCTGGCATCAGGGAGAGGCAGAATGTAAGAATCCGGAACTTTATAATTCTTACCAAAAGCGGCTCTCTGCCATGATTGTGGATTTGCGAACTGATCTTGGTGAACCCGATTTGCCTTTTGTGATGGGAGAACTAGGGGAGTTTTTGGATCGCCCCGGAGTGCCTGTTGTGAATAGTGCACTTCACGGAATTTCCAAAACGGTTCCCAAGACAGGAGTTGCTTCTTCGAAAGGCTTACCTGCCAAAAAAGATCAGGTTCACTTCAATGCCAAGGCAGAGCGGGAGTTTGGCAAACGCTATGCTGAGCAGATGCAAAAGTTGCAGAAATAAAGGCAGGCAAGACGTTTTTATCAGCGTTTAATATTCAATAGAAAATGGATCGCCGTTTATGAAAACGGCGATCCATTATTTTTTCAGGTATAAATTTCAATCAGGCAAGAATTTCTTTGACGGGGTGATGATCTTCAACGCCTGTCAGACGTTGATCGAGGCCCTGGAATTTATAACTGAGCTTGCGATGATCAATTCCCAGACATTGGAGAATGGTCGCATTGAATTCATGAATGTGCACGGGTTTATCAACAATGTTGTAGCTGAAATCATCTGTCGTGCCGTGAACGACTCCCTTTTTGATTCCGCCGCCAGCCATCCAGATACTGAAACAGCGTGGATGGTGGTCTCGTCCATAATTTTCCTTAGTCAGTTTTCCCTGACAGTAAACGGTTCGACCAAATTCACCACCCCAGATGACCAGGGTGTCGTCCAGCATGCCGCGTTGTTTCAAATCTTTCACTAAAGCCGCCGCTGGCTGGTCAATGTCGTTGCATTGTTTTGGTAATGCACCACCAATGTTCGCGTGTTGATCCCAACCGCGGTGGAAGATTTGCGAGAACCGCACGCCTCGTTCCGCCATGCGACGAGTGAGCAGGCAATGATAGGCGAACGTACCCGGCTTATGGACGTCAGGCCCGTACATGTCGAGTGTGGCTTTGGTCTCTTTTGAAATGTCCGTCAGTTCGGGAACTGAAGTTTGCATACGGAAGGCCATTTCGTATTGAGAAATCCGTGTTTGAATTTCCGGATCTCCTATGGCGTTGAATTCGTTCTGGTTCATTTCTGCCAATGTGTCCAGCATCCGTCTTCTTAATTTAGGAGAAACTCCGGGAGGGTTTGAAAGAAATAATACCGGGTCCCCTTTCGAGCGAAGTGAGACGCCCGAGTATTTGCTGGCAAGAAATCCACTGCCCCAGAGTCGGTTATAAAGTGCCTGTGCCTGCTGTCGTCCGGACCAGGTTGAAGTTAAGACGACGAATGAGGGTAGGTTTTCATTCATTGATCCCAGGCCGTAACTTAACCAGGACCCAAGACTGGCGCGACCGGGGAGTTGGTTTCCGGTGCAGATATAAGTGATGGCAGGGTCATGGTTGATTGCTTCGGTCCAGATGGATCTGACAATGGAGATGTCTTTGACGATACTTGCAGTATGCGGGAGAAGCTCACTGATCCAGGCTCCTTCTGAGCCGTTGTCATATTTTTTAAACTTGAATTTGGAAGGTGCGAGTGGAAAACGGGCCTGTCCCGAAGTCATCGTGGTCAGCCGTTGGCCTTTTCGCACTGATTCGGGAAGATCTTTATCGAACAGTTTATTCAGAGATGGTTTATAGTCGAAGGTGTCAATCTGAGAAGGAGAGCCCGCCATAAACAGATAGATGGCGCGTTTTGCTTTAGGGGCAAAGTGTGGAATGCCCGGCAATCCTCCTGTGGCTTTCATTTCAGGAGTTGCCGCCTGGGTTTGCTGATGACCCGATTCCAGAGATGCCAGAGCAGCGGTACCCAGCCCTAATCCACCGGTTTTGAAAAAATGGCGTCGGGAAATTTGAGAGAGATGTTCCTGCATGGGATTCATAACAATACCTTGTCATTTCTATTGATTCAGTTTTGGAATTCTATCTTTGTTCCGATTTTGATTTGGTTGTCAATTTCCACATGAATGTAATTAGTTTTTGCTGAGGACTTCATCCAGGTTAAAGATGAGGTTTGCAATCATGGTCCAGGCGGCCAGCTCCTGCGGATTCAAAGTTGCATCCGGTTTGGATTCACCAACGGCGATCAATTTTGCTGCCGCTTTAGGGTCTGCCTGATAATGTGACAGCATATCCTTGAACGTATTCAAAGTGAGTGTCAGATCTTTTGGTGCTATCGGTTTGGCAGTCGCTAATAGATAAGCAAATTTAATGTGATCTTCCGGAGACTTGCCTCCTTCTTTCATCATACGCTGAGCGAGGGCCCGTGCTGCTTCCAGATATTGCGGATCATTTAATAGCAGTAATGCCTGCAAAGGAGTATTAGTACGTTCTCTGCGCATTGTGCAGGTTTCACGACTGGGTGCATCAAACGTGGACATTTCTGGTGGTGGAGAAGTCCGTTTCCAGAACGTATACATGCCGCGACGGTACACTTTGTCGGCACCGGCATCCTTTTTGAAGCGGACCGTATTCGAGCCAGAATAACCAACAGCGTGCCACAATCCATCAGGTTGTGGTGGTTTGACACTGGGTCCGCCGACTACGGGAACCAGCAAGCCACTGACAGCCAGAGCCTGGTCGCGGAGTGTTTCTGCATCCAGACGGAAGCGGGGGCCTCTTGCGAGCAAGCGGTTCTTGGGATCTTTCTGGTAGAGGGCGGGGGTTACATTTGAGCTTTGTCGATAGGTGGCCGACATCAATAGTTGCTTCATGAAGCGTTTGATATCCCAGTGGTGTTCCTGGAAGTCAACCGCTAACCAATCCAGCAATTCCGGGTGAACAGGATTGGCGCCCTGATTCCCAAAGTCTTCGCTGGTTTCTACAATGCCCACTCCAAACAGTTGCTGCCAGAAACGGTTTACGGTAACACGTGCAGTCAGTGGATGATTGGGGGAGACGAGCCATTTTGCCAGTCCCAGGCGGTTGACTGGCCATTCGGCTGCCATCTTCGGGAATTGAGAGGGAGTCTTTCGAGTGACTTTCTCACCTTTCTGGTCATATTGTCCGCGTTTCAAATTGAAGGCTTCTTTCATCTCTTTTCGCTCACGGAAAACGAGAGTTGTTGGTAGAGATTGCGCCAGCTTTTCGTTCTGTGCTTTGATCTGAACTTTTTTTGCCAGCAATTTGCGGTATTCTGAATCGAATTGATTCAAATAATATTGTCTCAAAAGATCTAACTGCTGCGGAGAGCGTTTGTCTACGGCTAATAGCAGGATCGGTGCGATCTGATTATCAAAATAAACCTGATTGACTTCCGTTTCGGAAAGCTCATGATCGTAGATTCGAAATTCATCAGCAAATCCGTTCGTCAAATGTGCCTTTGTGTTGGAGTGGCCCAGCAGCAGGTTGGTCGTATTCAATGGAGTCGTATTTTTGAATGAGTCTGAGGAAATCGTCAGTTCAGCAGATTTTCCATCAACGTAAATTGTGACTCCATGTGCTTTGGATGAACCATCGTAGGTCACACAGACATGATGCCACTGGTTGGGAGTCATTTCATTATTTTTTGTTTGAACCTGAACGGCGTAACCAGGCCAACGGTCAATGAGTCTGACGTTGAGCGTCCGTTTTGTGATTTGTAAATCGTAACCACGCTCACGCGAATTGGGGTTAATACTCGAAACAATGGGGCCTGAAGTCGCGCCGTTGGTTTTGACCCAGATAGCAAAACTAAAAGGTGTTGACTTGGCAAACTGGCCTGTTTTTCCCAGGTCCAGGTAGCTGCCGGGAGCAAACTGAAATCCGTTTGCAAATTTACCAGCGACCCATTTCGGTGCGCCTTTGACTGTGGCAATGTTTTTTGGGTTTACCTGATCGATGGCTTTTGCACCTGTTTTTTCATTGAGATGATAAGCCGCCAGTAATCCAGCTGGCTGAGGAATCGAGAGATTCGGGTTGCTGCCGGTTTTCTGGATATCCTGTTTCCATTTTAACCAGGATTGGAACGCTGGTTCGTTGGTTTTGATTCTGCTGGTTCCCTGTTGATCCAGAGCGGTAATTTGATTTTTAAAAGCTTTGAGTTGTTTTGACTGATCTGCATTGGGAACTCTCAATGAAGGGGGCGAATCCTTGATGTTTCCATCCATGGCGGGGCCATCCAGGTTATTGAAGAATGCAAACATCTGGTAAAATTCAGTTTTGGTAAACGGGTCAAATTTATGATCATGACAGACAGCACATCCGAGTGTTAATCCCATGAAAGCCTGTCCGGTGGTTTCAACGCGGTCAATGACATTACGCACATAGACTTCTTCAGCAATAGCACCACCTTCATTCGTTGTGACATGACAACGGTTGAAGCCGGTGGCGATTTGCTGATCCATTGTGGCGTTGGGAAGCAAATCACCGGCTAACTGTTCGATCACAAATTGATCGTAGTGCATGTTCTTATTGAAAGCTTTGATGACCCAGTCCCGATAAGGCCACATTTCGCGGTAGTTATCGAGGTGCAATCCGTGTGTATCGCCGTAGCGAGCGATGTCCAGCCAGAAACGGCCCATGTGTTCGCCGTAATGAGTTGATTGCAGCAGGCGATCAATCACTTTTTCATAGGCATCAGGAGACTGATCTTTCACGAATGCTTCTACCTCTTTTGGTTGGGGAGGTAAACCAGTCAAGTCCAGCGTCACGCGTCTGATCAGAGACCGTCGGTCTGCTTCTGGTGAAGGTTTCAGTCCCTCTTTTTCCAACCTTGCTAAAATAAACTGGTCGATAGGAGTCCGGGCCCATTTCTGCTGTTTGATGACAGGAGCGGCTGTTTTTTTGGGTGTCACGAAAGACCAGTGATCTTGCCAGATCGCTCCTTCCTGAATCCAGCGATTCAACAGAGCGATTTCTTCGGGTTTCAGGGTTTTACCACTATCTGCCGGTGGCATTTTGAGATCGGCGTCGGTTGATGAGATGCGAGTTAAGAGTTCGCTTTGTTTGACATTGCCGGGTACGATGGCTTTGTGTCCGTCCAGGTCAGCAAAGGCACCTTCTTTAGTATCAAATCGGAGGTCAGCCGCTCGTTTATTGGCATCCGGTCCATGACATTGAAAACAATTCTCTGAAAGAATTGAGCGAATTTTCGCTGGCGAGACTTTTTCTAGTTTCTGTGCGCTGACTTGATTGAGTGAGCAGCAGAGAATGGAAAGGACAAGAGCAGGGAAAAAACGTTTGCTCAAACACACAAGAAGCATGACATTCACCTTCTGGATAATAATTTTCAAGTATGAAGATCCACCACCTGGAGAGGTGGCGTCTGTGGCTCAACTTGTCAATGAATCTCTGTCGATACCTGTCCGACCGACAAGCCATATCAGTTTGCAGCGGCGGTAGCTGAACCACATGGCTCAGCAGGCGGGATGGTAGTGTCTTCAGGAACGGGGGAGCAAAGCTGAAGTTCCTGAATTCAGGTTCATTTCCTCATTCTAATGTCCGTCAAAAGCCTTTGCAAGACGTCGATAAATAGAATATGACGTATCTTATTGTGAATCAGATGTTTCGGTTCGTGCTGAATTCAGGGAGATTAGAATCAATCTTTGCATTTCAAGGTATTTCTGGCATTGATATCAACTTTCGGTGGATGATCGAATTTTTGTCAGATCGTCATGAAGCATTTTCTATCAGTTTTACGTCGAAGGGCGAGTTTATGTTGGTCTGAACTTTTCAGGCTCCTGAAGAAGAGGGAACCTGTCAGCTCTTCCCGTGTCCACTGGGAACAAAACGTGATAGTATAAATCCTGGGCAGATTGAAATAATGCCTGACTTGAAATCAAAGGGAGTAGAGAGATGAACTCTCGACAATTGCTGAAAATCGGAGTTCCGCAATACTGTTTGAAGACAGCCAAAACGGCGATTCAAACAGCCGTAGCCAATGAAAAGAAAGCTGGTGCGGGAAAAGTGCGTGGCAAGGAATTGAAAGAACGCATCCAGAAGGTTGTGGCACATCCGGAAGAATTTCTGGAAGACGAAGCTTTTCGGCAACTGGCTTTGGAACTGATCGACGATAATCGCGAGGAAGTCTTTGAACCAATCGAGTATCAGATTTGGGGTCAAGACGGAATCGATGACGGTGCGTTATCGCAGATGGATCTGGCATGTCATGTTCCTTCCGCGCGTGGAGCAGCCTTGATGCCCGATGCACACATTGGCTATGGCTTGCCTATTGGTGGTGTTCTGGCACTGGAAGATGCTGTGATTCCCTACGCTGTCGGTGTCGACATTGCCTGTCGAATGAAACTATCAATATTGGACATCCCAGTTGATTCTCTGGACAAGAAAAAGCATCAGTTTGTGGATGCTTTGAATCGGGGAACCGTATTTGGAGTAGGTAAAGCTCATGAAAAACGGCAACGCCATTCCGTGATGGATGAGGATTGGACCGTATCGAAAGTGACTCGTGAGAAAAAGGATAAGGCCTGGAAGCAATTGGGATCATCGGGTTCCGGGAATCATTTTGTAGAATTTGGTGTCGTCACTTTTACGGAGGATGACGAAGAGCTTGGTTTGACAGCTGGTGAATACGTGGCACTGATGAGCCATAGTGGAAGTCGTGGAGTGGGAGCTGCCGTGTGTAGTACCTATTCTTCGATTGCCCAGTCACGTTTACATAAACGTCACCATAAGCTGGGACGTCTGGCCTGGTTGGAAATGGATTCCGAAGCAGGTCAGGAATATTGGGCTGCGATGAATTTGATGGGTGAATACGCAGCTGCGAACCATGCTGTGATCCACGAAAATGTTTCTGAAATTCTGGGAAGTAAAGTGATTTCCGGAGTGGAGAATCATCACAACTTTGCCTGGAAGGAGATGCATGATGGTAAGGAAGTTTACGTGCATCGTAAGGGGGCAACTCCCGCGGCAGCGGGTGAATTGGGTGTGATTCCCGGCTCCATGGCTGATCCTGCGTTTGTGGTGCGTGGAAAAGGAAATGCAGCGAGTTTGAATTCCGCTTCTCATGGTGCGGGGCGTTGTATGTCTCGTAGAAAGGGAAAGGAGAAATATACCTGGAATGCTGTCAGAAACGATTTGGCAAAACGAGGAATCACCGTGATTTCTGCGGGCGCTGATGAAGTTCCTGGTGTTTATAAAAACATTATGGAGGTGATGGCGGAACAGCAGGATCTGGTGGATATTGTAGCGCGTTTCAATCCTAAGATTGTCAAAATGTGCGGCGATGGAAGCCGTGCGGAAGATTGACTCGTTTTGAGAAATGGTAACAGGCAGATCGGAAATTATTTTTTGATCTGCCTGTTTTTTATGGCCTGGCTTTTCAGTCTATGTGTGGGCGTTGCCTTCACTTTTCCGGCACTCAGTTTGAAGTCGGGAACAATGCTGGAGAGGGTTTGCTGGTTTAAGCTGAAGACTGTGAAGCCACCTGTTTTGAGTTGTCTTGTAATCGCGATTTGTCCCAGGACACGGTCGCTGCTCAAGGTGGTGCGTGCCGAGAGGGCGCCAATTCCCGGGTAAATGGGAATACTACCGGCAAGGTGTTTCTGTTGTTCTTCGATCCAGATTTGAAATTGCCTGTCGTTATCGGTGTAATCCATGGGGCAGATGAAATCGAGATAACCACGTTTGGCCCAGAGCGGCCAATCTTGAGCCACCCATTCACGGCATTCGGGATATTCGCGGAAGACAGCTGCCGAGATTTTAATTCCTGGCCTCAGCTTGCGAGCTTCGCGCTGAACGGTTTCTACCAGTCTTGTGATCTGAGCGGCCCGCCAGTCTCGGTATTGACTTTTCAGTTTTCCGTTGTAACAGTCACCTGGCCAGTTTGTGACTTTAATGCCTGTGTCCGATTCGAACTTTTTTCGGCTGTAATCGCTGTAGCAATGTCGATCGTTGGGGTAGCGGATATAGTCGAAATGAATGCCATCAACGGGATACTTTTTCACAACTTCCAGCATGCTGTCGACTTCAAGTTGAAAGTTCTCCGGGTGTGCGGGGTTGAGCCAGTCTGATGGTTCCCCTTTGACGCTGACTTGTGTGCGGCCGGCATCTCGCATTTTTTTGATGAATGATGCTGGCGCTGTAGAGAGATTGTGATTGACTTTCCAGACATGAACTTCCAGCCCATGTTGATGGGCGGCTTTCAAACATTGTTCGATTTGATCGCCATACTTCTCATATGTCTGACTGCGTGGAAGTACATCGCTGGGGTAATGCGCGAGACCTCCCCAGAGCATATTCGGAATGATCATATTAAAGCCCGCGTTAGACAGTTCTTTGCAAGTCCGATTCCAGTCGCCGGGATAGGGACCTGTCGGAGAGTGATCCCAGAAGGCACGTGCTTCCTGTGGAGGGCTGGCACGTGTGAGTAAATAAATTTTGACCCGTTTTTCACGACAGGCTCGGGCAAAGGGGATCGATTTAAAAGCTTCATTCTGTTTCAGCAGGCGTTTTGCTTGCTGCAAGCTGGTGATGGTTTGATCAAGATCGCGAGCCGCTAACTCGCGACTTTTTTGCGGTGTAACGGTCGAAACGATGTGTTGTTTTAGGTCGGTGAATGTATGAAAGGGACCAACCTGTCCTGCTTGTTCAATGGTCGCTTCTGCTATGGAGTGCCAGAGACTGGGTTGAAAGTGTCCCATCAGGGCTGTGAGCAGTTCCTGTTTTTGAATGGGATCATCGCCAAGAATGAGATGGCTGAAATAGGCGCCCCGGTCACTGACAATTAATGCCGGTTTACCTGTTCCCTTCCCTTTGTCATCCAACCATTCGCCGACGATGTGGGCATTGTGTCCTGTGGGACTTGCGGCTACCAGATTCCAGGAAGCCTGTTTCACCATAGAGGGAAGCCCCTTGATGTTGGAATCTTTAAGGCGTATCGCTGCCAACCCGCCCGTTTTTTCTGGCTTGAAGTATTTTCCTTTTTTGATTCCGAGATTTTTTTCCAGAGCAGTTGGAATATGAAAATTCAGAAAGACTTTACCTCCCCGTTGCATGAACTGATTCAGTGTTTTACAAGTTTTTGGCGAGATATTGGGATTAAAGGGGAGGATGGCAACAGATCGGTTTCCCAATGTTTGTGATGTTAACACTGTTTCGCTGATCCGGTCGCATTGAATTCCACCGGTTTGCAGAAAGCCTTCAATACGCTCCGCGGCGGCGAAAGTGTCCTGTTCTTTTTTCTGCAGGCTCAGGTCCGGGACGATGATGGCGATCTCATTTGTCAAAGCTTTCAGGTGACGAAATTGAAAGTGGGTATCTGGTTCTGCGTCTGAGTCTCGCCAGACGACCAAGCGAATTGCTTCAATTTTGTTCCAGCTGACTGGTTTGTCCTCAGGACGAAAGTCACTTTTGAGAAAGCGCAAAGTCTGCCAGTCTTTTCCATTGACTTGCGACGCTGCGGAATACCAACCGGGACCGCTTTTGAAATAGAGGCTGATCCGATGATTGCTATTGGGGGATTCTGGTTTCACATCGAAGATGAATAGACTTGGTGTAGACAGGTCAAGCTTCACGCTCTTGTCCATGCCTGCACGGGGGATCTTACGATTTGAGGAGAAGGGCGCCGATAGTAGTAATGCATTCTTTTTATTCATCTGTTGAACAGAGAGTGGCAGAGTCCCTTTAAGTTCTTGCCAGGATTTTCGTACTGCTGAGGATGAGGCGTAATTGAAATCATCCAGAACTATTTCCGTTCCGGATGAGAATCCCACGGTGAGTACGAAGAGAATAGGAAGTTGATGAAACATCAGATACCTGCCGTTAGAATGGAAACATCATAGCACGAAATTTAATGGTAGTTTTATCTGTTTCGCTGGTATCGGGCAAGGCTTTGTAAAATGATGAGTTTTCAAAGGGAATATAAAAAGCAGGGATCAGTGAAATGTATTTCACTGATCCCTGCTTATGCTCAGGCCCTTCATTGTGGAAAGACTTATTTATAGCTGACTTTCGCGAAGTAAATCGAGGTTTTTCCTTCGTGACTGGAATAGTAACTGACATTGAGCACGCCATCGTGAAGTACCATGTTGGCGTAGCTGGTATCGCCGCCACTGGGGAGCTTGAGCAGTTCTGTGAGTGTGCCTTTTTCAACATCGATCTGGCAGATTGATGTATGGGCTTTGGGAGTATAAAGTCTCACCGTTGCCAGAAAACGACCATCGGGTAGTTGAAAGAGTTCTGGGCCACCAATTTTGACTCCCAGGTCTTTCCAGGTCCAATCGGTGTAAGGTGGTTTTGCGACACCCAGAAGTCCGTTGGCTCCCTTGCCACTACCATCGCGGCGAAGCAGGCAGTAGCAGGTTTTGTCTTTGGTAAAAATAAGGGAACTTTCGTTGGAATACCCTTTTTCGATTAATTTGTCCACGACGGTTTCATATTTTATGCCATTTTTGCTTTTGTAAAGTCGTGTGAATTTGGGTGCTGTTTTTCCGGTTTGATATCCAATACTGTAAACATTGCCTTCGTGCCATCTCATACCCCAGAGCCACATGTTGGGATCGCCGATAACATTTCCTTTCGACCAGTGTGTACCATCATCAGAGAACCAGGTCATCGACTCGTGTCGAATGGGATTGGGCTGATGCAAGGCGGCAGCACCACTCAGCATGAGTTGACCTTTGGGGGTGACCGCGATTTTTGCATCGCGCAGGTCGGCTGTCTCTGATGTGAGGCGGGCCACCGGTTTCCAGTCTTTACCATCTTTGGACGAAAGCACCTGTAGTGCGCCATCATTTGAAACATGCGCTTTGCCTGTGCGGAAGACGCAGAACCACTGATCTTTAAAACGGGTTAGTCCGGTAAATGCGTTGTGCGGGTCTTGATCCCAGATCTTTTGAACGCTTTCCAGTTTTAACTGAACCGGTTCTGATGCTTCCAGGGGCAGGGTTGAATTGAGAATCAGAAGGAGTGCGGCAATGAGCGGCGAAGCGATTTTCATGGTGGGTTCCTTTATGTTGACTGAAGTGAATCCAAAGCGAATTATTAATGTGTGGTTTATTTCTGCTTGATTCTTTCTAAAACTGTTTGCGGTGGCTTCCAGCCATATGCTCTTTTTTCTTTTGGATGATACAGACAGGTGATGATGTAGAGATCGTTGGTTTTTGATTTTTCGGGAGGTATATTGATTTGCACGTGCGTAAAACCGTCTCCATACCAGTGGACGTAGCCGTCGGTCTCACTTTTTTTCAAGAGGTGTCCGTTCAAACGGATATCAGCCAGGTTCGGATTTTGATAAGGGATACGTAATTGAAATGCGATTCCCTGCTCAATGGGTGTTTCTTTCTCTTTCGTGGAGGCACCCTTGCTGACTGCGATCTTGATTTCCGGACCATCCTTAATAATGGCCTGGAGGGCGCCGTGATTGATCTCTGGGATCGGTTTAATGTTGTCGAGGAACTGTTGAATGTCTGGTGAGAGCAATTCAGCACTCTTTGAAGATGTGGCGATGATATAAGTGTCTCTGCCCGCGGTTTGCGGATAGAGGACTGCTTGTGAGAAGTGGGGTTGGATCTGCCAGAGTTCCACGCGACTTTTGCGCCTGTTTTGTGGCGTGTTGCCCCAGGCACTCACGTAATGACCGATGTAGGACTGCATACGGTTTACCGGATAGCCAGGGAAAAAGGAACTGTTCCATTTTGAATTTCCGATATTCATCAAGCCCTTTAATCGTGCCAGGCCGCTGCCTTCCCAGCCTACTTCGAATGCCATAATCAGGGTGTGGTAACGTGCATATCCATAATGGGCCGTGTAAAACATAGGGCGTCCCAGCCAGAGTTTTTTCGACATTGCTGTCAGTTGATTTCCCCAGAGTAATCTTTGGGAATCGGCTTCGAAGCGATCGTAGCCGTAGCCGGCTTTCATGCCTGCCTGATTAATGGCTTCGGTGATCCGCCAATCCCAGGGCCGTAATGTGAAATTCGAATAAGCCGATCCGGTGACTTCAAACATGGTTTGGCCGCGATAACGTTCACGCGATCCCAATTGATCGGGGCTGTATTCCTGTAATCCTGTGCCATGCACATCGACATGGACTTCTGGTTTAAATTCATCAAGAACCGAGAGGATCGCCATCACTTCAGGAGATTTTTCGGGGTGCTTAAACTGAAATGTTTTCAGGTCCCAATTGTTAGTTCCGCCTCCCGTATAAGGGTCAATTTTCTGCGAGTTCCCAAATCGGTCCGTTTCAAAATACGCATAAGGGTTGATGATCGGGATGATCAGCAGTAGTTGTTTTTTTCGAGTTTCCTGTGCAGCCGGATCATTGCTGAGTAGCCATTCGATGTAGTGCATGACCGTGGTTGTGCCACTACGTTCCGGACCCCCATGCAGGGCGGTCATCAAGCATACTTGTTTCTGATGGTCTTTAGTTTTCGGATCTGTGATTTTCAACATCGAAAGGGGGATACCTTCGGCTGTGACACCAATCCGGTCTACCTGAACCCAGTCCGGGTGCGATTCTTCCCAGAATTTTAAGGTTTCTGTGTACTCTTTGAGAGTGAGTCGATGTAGTTTTTCCTGCCAGGGATGGGGCAGCTTCGCCAGCTTCTGCTTGAGGTTTTCGTTTTCTTGCGCCTGTAAGGAAAGTGGAAATAGTACACAGGTAAAGAGGATCAGTGGTGCAAGGAATGAAAAATTTCTCACAGTTGATTTTATTATCTGAAAAAGTGAGGCTGTCATATTGGTGTTCCTGTGTGGCGTTGAAATTCAGGCGATGATTTTTTCAGGTTATTGTGAGGCAGGGCCCAATGTTTGTCCGGTGCTGGTATAAATTGGCATGGGATAGATTTCTGCAGAATCGATGGGGAGTTTTCCCTGTTTCATTTGTGTCAGTAGCTCGGCTGCTTTCTGGCCGATGGCGACTTCATCGACTGTAATCGAAGAGAGTCTACTTTGGATGGCGCCATGTCGCACAGTACCGCCGAATCCGAGCAGGGAAATATCTTCGGGAACGCGGTATCCCAATTTTCCCAGTAGGAGGTAAATCAGTTCTGCCAGAGAATCGAACGTGGCGAAGATTGCGGTAGGAGGATCAGGCCGTTTGAACATGGATTCTAAAGTCGTCAGTAGTTCCTGTTCATAATCTATTGGGTGTATTTGAGAATGAGGTCCGTGAAAAATAAAAGGTTCCGGACATGGTGTTTTCTGGGATTCGAGTGCCTCGCGGAGGCCTGCTTCGTATTCGATCGAAGAAGAAGCGCGATGGGGAGAAAACAGTGCTAATGAATGGTGCCCCTGTTGAAGTAAGGTCTGTCCCGCTAACAGCCCGACTTCTCTAAAGGGAATCGAGAGTAAAGGAGCCTGTACTCCTTCGACTTCTCGGTGGCAGAAAACAACGGGAATTCCATGTTGTTGTAATTGTCGTATCTGGTAAGCGGGAGTTGCAGGAACGGTCGCCGGGACCAGAGCCACGCCTGAAACGTGTTTGTCGATCAGTTGTAAGATTGTGTTGCCCTGCATGTCAACTTTGTTTTCGGTGCAGCAGACCAGAACCTGATTTTGTGTCAAAGCGGCCGCCTGTTCGAAGCTTCTTTGTAGCGACGGGTAAAAACCAGTGCGTATTTCCGGGAGAACAAATGCAAAAATATCAAGGGGTTTGGAAGTTGGCAGAGGAGGGTTCAAACTGACAAACGAGCCTTTCCCCTGCAGACGCGTAATCCAGCCCTGTTCTTCCAGCAGCTGCATCGCGTTACGAACTGTCGTTCTGGCTAACTGATAAGATTCACAAAGTTGATGTTCAGAGGGAAGTGCTTCTCCCGGACGAATTTCCCCACCAATGACTTTCTGGATGAGTTGATCGACCAGCAGCATGTATTTGGGGCGCTGTTTGCCAGGTTGTGTGAGTAAAGGCATAGAGTTTCCCTGAAAGTTTCCGGTAGTCTGCGTATTAATAATAGATAGAAAGTGATTACATTTGGCTTGAATTTGAGTTCAAACTCAGTTACTTGTATCTATGTATAATACAACTTGTTTACGTGCTGTCAATCATCAATTATGTGTGTTTTGCAGGTGTATTATCTCAATAGATGTTTATGATTCAGAAATTAAAAAGTACAATACGTCTTTATTCTGTAACAGGGGATTTCAATGAAACAACTAATGATATTGTTGCTCGTGCTGGTGGGAAATTTTGAAACGTCTGGGATTCAGGCTGCGGAGAAGAAAGCCCTGGAGATCGGTAATCAGCGTGAGCTGTTTGTCGATCATCATCTGATTGATCAGCTGAAGGGAACGGAATTACGGTTACATCATCCCGTTGATGAAGGCATCGTGTTGAAGTTTGACAAACCCTGGGAGGGTTTGTTCTGCGGCTATTGCACTATCATTAAGGATGGCGAGTTATATCGAGTCTACTACCGGGGTCGCCCTTCTGCGGGAGCTGACGGCGATGTTGGAGAAGTCTATTGCTATGCCGAGTCAAAAGATGGTGTGAACTGGGTCAAACCGCAATTTTCCATGTTTGAAAAGCAGGGCCACAAAAAAAACAACATTATTCTTGCAGATGCGGCTCCGATGACGCATAACCTTTCTCCCTTTCTGGATACACGACCGGGGATTCCCAAAGCAGAACGTTTCAAAGCGCTGGGCGGAACAATGAAAAGTGGTCTGGTCGCCTTCACTTCGCCGGATGGAATTCATTGGAAACAACATCCCGCCGGCGCAGTCATTACCACAAAAATGGTTCCGTATCCTTATATGTTCGATTCACAGAATGTGGCATTCTGGTCTCCGGTTGAGAAGAAGTATCTTAGTTATTTTCGTGTATTTAAAGATAAAATTCGTCGTATTGCCCGCGTTGAAAGTGATGATTTCATTCACTGGTCCAAGCCGGTTTTAATGGAATATACTCATCGGGGTGGAGCAGCCCCGATTGAGCATCTTTATACGAACCAGACACACCCTTATTTTCGTGCTCCCCATATCTATCTGGCTGTGGCAGCGCGTTTTATGCCGGGGCGGCAGGTGTTGACTAATGCACAAGCTGCTAAAGTGGGAGTACATCCGAAGTATTTTAAAGATACTTCCGATGCGATTCTCATGACAACTCGTGGCGATAATACCTATCAACGAACGTTCCGGAGTGGATTTATCACCGGAGGTATTGGCGCTCAAAACTGGGTTTCCCGGACGAACTATCCCGCTTTGAATGTTGTACAGACGGGCCCCAGTGAAATGTCGGTTTACGTCAATCAGGATTATGCCCAGAAGACAGCACACTTGCGACGATATTCATTACGATTGGATGGTTTTGCGTCCGTGCGAGCAGACTATGGCGGTGGTGAACTGTTGACGAAGCCGATCATTTTTGATGGTTCCCAACTGTCAATCAACTTCTCCACCTCGGCAGCGGGAGGGATCAAAGTGGAAATCCAGGATGAAGCCGGCAAGGCCATTCCCGGTTTTTCTCTGGCAGATTCTCAGGAGCAAATTGGAAACGAGGTCAACCGGATCGTTACATGGAAGGGTGGTAACGATTTAAATTCTCTGAGTGGCAAGCCAGTCCGTCTGCGGTTTGTAATGAAAGATGCTGACTTGTATTCTCTGCAGTTTACCAAGTGATCAGTGCTAAAAGGTCGATTCACTTCTCCGGCAAGACATGGTTTCCCAGAGACTGGTCTTTCCGGAGATTTTTTATTAGTCTCAGAGCACTGGAATTCAGTTTCTTAGTTTTTTCTTGCAGAAAAGAGAGCTATGGCGGACCGAAAACGATTACTTGTGGTGGGTGTTGGCTCCATCGGCGAGCGGCACTTGCGTTGTTTTCAGGCGACAGGTCGCGTTGAACTTTCCATCTGTGAATTGAATGACAACCTGCGTGAAACAATTGCTGATCAATACGGAATAGAAAAAAAATATGCAGACTTCGATTCTGCCTTGGCAGAACCACATGATTGTGCGGTGATTGCGACTCCCGCACATTTACATATTGAGATGTCCCAACAAGCTGTGCAGGCGGGCTTGGATATATTTATTGAGAAGCCTTTGAGTACTAATTTTGAGGGAATAAAGGAACTACAATCTCTACTACAGGAAAGTCAGCGCAAAGCGGCTGTGGCTTATGTCTACCGGGCACATCCGGCGTTGACTGCAATGAAAGAAGCCCTTGAGTCGGGGAAATTTGGAAAACCGGTTCAACTGGTTGTGATCTCAGGACAACACTTTCCCACGTACCGACCTGCTTATCGAGACATATATTACAACTCAAGGGAGACGGGAGGGGGCGCTGTTCAAGATGCGTTAACGCATTCGATGAATGCCGGCGAGTATCTCCTCGGGCCTGTGGATGCACTGGTTGCTGATTTTTCGCATCAGGTACTGGAAGGTGTTGATGTGGAAGATACCGTGCATGTCATTACACGGCAGGGGAATGTGCTGGGGAATTTCAGTCTGAACCAGCATCAGGCTGCTAATGAGTCGATGATTACAGTGATTTGTGAACGGGGCATGTTACGGTTCGAATTTCAAAAAAGCTGGTATCGCTGGATCACTGAGCCTGAAACGGAATGGCAGGTGGGACATCAAGAAACCCTGGAAAGGGATACCCTGTTCCAAAGACAGGCGAGCGCGTTCCTGGATTATCTGGAAGGATTGTGTCCTGCCTTATGTTCTCTTGCAGATGGGGCGCAGACATTGGCGGTGAACCTGTCCATCCTGAATTCGGTTGATCAACGATCCTGGATCGAAACGGCAGATTATCTTTCCTCTTGAAATGAACTGGCAGAAGTAGTTATGAAACAGACAGACGAACCTACAATTCAACAATTGTTTGACCTCACAGGAAAAACGGTATTAATATCCGGTGCCAGTGGTTATCTGGGGGGGGCCATGGCCCGAGGTCTGGCTGAAGCTGGCGCACGACTGGTTGTGAGCAGCCGTGATCAAGGTCGGGCACAAGAGACAGCCCTTCAAATGCCGGACCCTCATCAGGTTGGTCATTTGGGAGTGGAGCTGGATCATATGGAAGAGGCCTCGATTGAATCGGGCTTCGAGTCTGCTGTTAACGCAGCGGGTCAGATCGATGTGCTGGTAAACAATGGAAATGATCCATTGGGAGTCGACTGGAAAGAAGTCAACGGCGATGACTTTTCACGTCACCTCAAAAACGCGACTGGCTATTTTCTGTTAGCAAGGAAATTACGTGATCATGTCGTTGCGCGGCAGGCCCCCGGTTGTGTGATTATGATCGGTTCGATGTATGGTGTTGTGGGATCTTATCCCGAAGCATACGAGGACATCTGTAATGCAAGTCCTGTCGCCTATCATACGATGAAAGGTGGTATCATTCATCAGACGCGTCACCTCAGCGTATATTGGGCAAAGGATCATATGCGGGTCAATTGTTTGAGCCCTGGTCCTTTTCCTTCTGATGCTGCACCTGAAGCAATGGTCGAACGACTGAAAACACATAGTCCGATGGGGCGCATGGGAACGCCTGCCGAAATGAAGGGGGCGGTTGTATTTCTTGCCAGTGAAGCCAGCAGTTATGTGACGGGGCAAAATATTCTGGTGGATGGCGGCTGGACGGCCTGGTAAATCAATCTCCTTATCAAACAGTATCAATCCCGTTTTACTTTATGGTAGAATGGAGATAGTTTGCTGTCGCGCTATTCGAGGCCTGTTATTCTGATAGGGATGAAACATATTCGGGAATTATGGATTCTGGGATCATTAGTTCGTTAGGCGGCCTGGGCCTGTTCTTATTAGGCATGGTCATTATGACGCGTGGCCTGAAAGAGCTTGCCGGCGATTCCATTCGACGTATGATTGCGCGATTCACCAGGAGTCTGCTCTCTGGAATCAGCACCGGTGCTATTGTCACTGCGATTCTGCAATCATCGAGCGCCACAACAGTCACCGCCGTTGGTTTCGCAGGAGCAGGCCTGCTGACGTTATCGCAGTCCCTGGGAATCGTGTTTGGAGCGAATCTGGGAACCACCATTACCGGTTGGATTGTGGTTCTGTTTGGTTTTCAATTCAAGCTGGGGCAAATAGCGTTTCCCCTGATTCTGGTCGGGATTCTTTTAAATTTATTTGGCGGGAGACGCGTAGCGGCAGCTGGTTTTGCCTTGGCTGGATTTGGTCTGGTTTTTGTCGGAATTGAGAGTCTGCAAGGAGGGATGTCCGGACTTGCCAATATCGTGACGCCACAATCGTTTCCTCCTGATACCTGGCTGGGGCGATTGCTGCTGATTTTTATCGGCGTGGGAATCACTTTAGTGACCCAGTCTTCCAGTGCTGGTGTGGCGATGGCGTTGACCGCCGTTCATACCGGAACGATTTCTCTCGCGCAAGCGTCGGCGATGGTGATTGGCTTTGATGTCGGAACTACATTCACCGCGTTAATGGCAACGCTGGGAGGTTCCGTCGCAGCAAGAAGAACAGGCATGGCACACGTGTTTTATAACATCGTGACTGCCGTCGTTGCCTATTTTATATTACCAGTTTACATCTGGAGCTGGAATCATTATTGGAATCCTGCAGGTGATCAATCTCCGGAGGTCGCGCTGGTTGCATTTCACAGCCTGTTTAATTTCCTGGGGATTGTGATTTTGGTCCCTTTCCTTAACCAGTTTTCCCGATTGATTACCCGCATGATTCCCGATGCGGTCAATGATCAGACGGAACGTCTGGAAGAGTCTTTAATTCAGAACCCAAACGTGGCAATTGAGGCGTCTCGATCCACATTAGTAGATGTGTTTCAAAATGTTTTGCAGCTAATGTATGCGATGTTTACTTCAGAGGTGCATCGCGAGCAGATAGAGGAAGATTTGAAACAATATCAGAATACTCTGGAAACTACCGCCCAGTATATGAGTCGGATTAATGTCTCGGAAGCAGATACTGAGACGTTGCGATGTAATCAGCAAGTAGTGTTGGCCCTCGATCATATTCAGCGTTTAACAAGACGCTGTAAGGAAATGGACCGCCTGGATGCGACTCACAACGTGAAACTGCTCAATGAAATTGTCGAACAACTGATCTCTTTAATGCATAAAACGGAAGAGTCCCTTCAGGATCACGCGAAATTATTAGACGAACAGCCTTTAGAAACCTTTTGGCTGCAATTAGAGAAGGGGCAGAAATCAACCCGCCGACAGCTTACCGAATCAGCTACTAAAACAGGTTCCGATTTTGAGACATTATTGAGGCAATTGGACGCGTTTCGCTGGTTAATCAGAACCAGCTTTCATATTTGGCGAGTCGTGCATCATGTGCAGGCGGCACGGATGATGCTAAAAAAAGAAGCGTCTGAGCATCCACCCTCTGATTAGTTATCAGGCGATTTGTGGGTGTTCCTCATGCCAGTGCGTGGCTGACTGATAGGCGTTTGCGACAGAGAGAATGGTATCATCGGCGAAGAGATTGCCAATCAGTGTGATGCATTCAGGTTGTTTTGCATCGAACTTATAAGGGAAGACGGCAGCGGGATTTCCCGTCAGATTCGTTAATCTGACATCCCCTGAATGGGTGATGTAAAGATCGATGTTTTCAAAATAAGCCGCCATCTCTTTCATCAGTGCGAAGCGTCGGCGCTGGGCATTGAGATAGTCGAGAGCAGTAACATGACGCGCTGGGCGAAAATTCTTTACCCGTACTTTCTCTACCAGCTGTTCATCCAGATTCTGGCTGATGAAATCATCGAATGCCACTGCTGATTCGACAATTAGAATATGCTTGACTTCATGATAACTGGGGGGAACGGGCATTGGCGTCGGCTTCGCTCCGAGATCGCGGAGTGTATTTAGAAACGGTTCATCAATGTCTTCACTGTAACCAATTTTTATGTTTGACAGATCGGGTGAACGCTGAAAGCGGAAGGGGGCAGTCAGTGTGGATGGATCTTTTCCATCTGCCCCATGAATGGCGTTGAAGACGAGCGCACAATCTTCAATAGTGCGGCACATCGGACCCACTTTGTCCATCGTCCAACTGAGGGTCATACATCCATGTCGGCTGATGCGACCGAAAGTGGGCCTTAAGGCGCTAATGCCGCAACGTTTTGTGGGAGAGACGATGGATCCTTGTGTTTCCGTACCAATGGCAAACGCCACGCAACCCGCTGCGGTTGCCGATCCGGGGCCCGCCGATGAACCACTTGAACCCTCTTCGATGTTCCACGGATTACGCGTGCGACCGCGATACCAGTCATCACCTTGTGCGAACGTACCTGTCGCCAGCTTGGCGATGAGAATGGCGCCTGCGTTTTGTAACCGAACAACAATTTCTGCATCTTCATCGATGACTCGGTTCTCGAATGGTTTGGCGCCCCAGGTGGTGGTTACATTCCGTGTTGAGAAGAGATCTTTGACGCCCCAGGGAATGCCGTGTAGTGGTCCGCGGTAATGACCTTCGTTGATTTCCTTCTCTGCTTGTTTTGCAGCGCGTATTGCAGACTCCTCCATGATTGTGACAGCACAGAGAAGTTGGGGATCAAGTCGTTTTAATCGCTCGAGATAAATTTCGGTCAATGTAACCGGAGATAACTGGCGAGATTGAATCAGCGCCGCCAATCGATGAACGGGTAGAAATGCTATTTCTGCATGCGAATCGGGGACTGCCCCTTTCCAGGGTTCGACTCGATTGTTCAGTTTTCGTGAGTCATTCGATGTACTGTCAGATGCCAGGGATTCGACATAAGCGGCCGACCCGATAGGGGACGCCTGAAACTGTACCGCGGGTGCCAGTGAATTGGGCAACAGGCTGGTTTGTTCGATTGGCTGTTGCTTTTGTGTATTGTTTTTGTTGTCTGCGAGGCAGATTGCAGGAGCGCACGCGGTGATGGTGGCTGCCAGGCTCAGAAATTGACGACGGTCAAAGAATGTATTCTCGTTGATGTCGTGATCGTTATGGATCTGCTCGTTATCAGGTATCTCAGACTGATTTAAGGACATGCTCGTTTCCTACCTCCGACAATTAAGACGATTTTCCGATCTGACTTAACTTGATGACGTATAATATTTAAAATTCGTTTGATGTCATCTTATCGTAACAGTGACCACCCCCGTGTGTCTAACACATCGCAAACTATTTGTTAAAGGCACGCCATGCAATTTGAACTGATTTCCTATCAATCCGACTGGTATACGGAGGCCTGCCAACTTCGAAATGAAACACTGCGCAAACCTCTTGGCCTGGATTTAATGATAGAAGATTTAGCAGCAGAATCTGAATATCTGCATTACGGAATGATTGTCTCAAACCGGGTCATTGCCTGTGCGCTGGCGATTCCCGTTTCCGAAATCAAAATGAAGATTCGTCAAATGACGGTTGCTCCTGAATATCAGTGTCAGGGTACTGGCAGAGCACTATTACAGAACATGGAGGTGGATCTCAAACAACGGGGAGTTGCACATCTCGAACTGGATGCGCGTGTTACTGCTGTTGGTTTTTATGAAAAGCTGGGATATGCAGCAGTGGGTGAGGAATTTGTCTCAGTTTCGATTCCTCATTTGCGGATGGTGAAATCGCTCATTTAGTAGTTTTACCCCAGGAGTTCCTTAATCACAGCGCCGCCTGTTTGGCTGAGGACTTTAAAGCGACCTTCATGGAAATAAGTTAACTGATTGTCATCCAGTCCCATGATGTGTTCGAGAGTGACATGCAGGTTTCTGATGGGGTTAACCACTTCGACAGCGTGGTCTCCGATTTCGTCAGTCGCACCAACCCGGTGGCCCGCTTTGACGCCTCCGCCTGCCATCCACATTGCCATTCCTTTGGCGTTATGATCGCGTCCGGCGGCCTGTCTGCCACTGCGAATGCCATTGTCGGGAGATCGTCCGAATTCACCCGTCCAGACGACCAGCGTTTCATCCAACAGGCCTCTGGCTTTCAGGTCTTTCAAGAGTGCGGCAATGGGTTTGTCGACAGCCTCGATTCGTGCTTTGTGAGAGCGGTCGAGATAATCGTGCGAATCCCAGCCTGCGGCGTAGATCTGAACGAAACGGACGCCTTCCTCAACCAGTTTTCTTGCCAGGAGACAGCGGCGACCAAAGCTGTCGGTTTCCGTTTGTCCCAGGCCATACATTTCCTGAGTCTGTTTCGTTTCCTTGTCGAGGTTGATGAGATCGGGTACTTGTGACTGCATGCGGAAAGCGAGTTCATACGATTCCATGCGCGCTGCCAGCAGTTCTTCATGGGGATGTCGTTTCATGTCTGCCTGATTCAATTTTGCTAACAGATCCAGGTTTTTGCGTTGCGTTTCTCGCGTTACCTGAGCGGGGGGATTCAAATCAAGAATCGGCGAACCCTTGGAACGTAAGGCTGTGCCCTGGAAATATGCAGGGAGAAAGCCATTCGACCAGTTAGCAGAACCTCCCTGCGGGTAGGCAACTTCAGGTAGCACAACAAACGCCGGGAGGTTTTCATTTTCTGTTCCCAGACCATAGGTCATCCAGGAGCCAATCGCCGGATCACCACCAAAGCGATTTCCTGTATTCATGTGATAGCAGGCGGTGGGGTGATTGATCGATTCTGCCTGCAGTCCGTGATACACGCATAGTTCGTCTGCGATTCCGGAGAGCTGTGAAAAGTGTTCACAGAGTGAAATTCCCGATTCTCCTGCCTGTTTGTGTTTGAAGGGACTTTTGATGTAATACCTTTTGCCGCTGGCCATGGCAGAAACCTGGTTGTCTTTACGTACGAATTCTTTCAGGTGCAGTTTTTCCAGTTCCGGTTTTGGGTCAAACGTATCAATATGACTTGGCCCCCCTTCCATAAACAGGAAGATGCAGGCTTTCGCGCGCGGTTTGAAATGCGGGTCGCGTGGCGCGAGAGGTTTTCCTGATTTCAGGGGGCTGGGTTTTGGCGATGGTTTCTCTTCTGCCTGAAGCAGAGCATTCAGCGCAACGGTGCCCAGACTGGCACTCATCCCATACAGAAAATCGCGTCGTTGTAATCGGTTCATATGATTCTTATCGCAAGTAAATAAATTCGTTGGAATTCATCAAAACAAGACACAGCTCGGCCAGGGCGCGGGTTTCTGGATCTACGTCCCAGGGTTTCAAGTCTTGTACGTAGTTTTCAGTAAGATCAAGTTTTTCGGTCCAGGCAAATGATTTTCCCGTTAATTCTTCAATCATTTCCCGTTTCACTTCACCAGGTAGAGAAATTTTATGTGGAGGCTTTGATTGATGGGTAAGCTGCATTTCATTGACATGTTCGAGAGCCCATTTTCGTTCCTTGGGTTCGGGAGCCCTTAAGACAATCTGTTGAAAGACCTGATCAATGGCAGCGGATTTTGATGTCGTGTTCTGTTTGATTTTATGGGCCAAAGCAAGGGCACGGTCATGTGTGAACTGTCCATTGAACAGAGCAAAGGCCTGCGGCGTAACCGTTGTTTCATCTCGCCGTTCACATGAAATTTCACTGTCTGGTCGATTAAAGACCTCGAGCATGGGGTCTGACAGTGTGCGATAACGAAAAGCATACAGGGTTCGTCGATTACGTTGCTCAGGAAGTGGCATTGGTTGATAGGCGGGAGCAACAGAGCCCATAATGTGCCGCGGTTGTAGTGCGACCTCCCAGTTGATTTCCGGGAAGACGCCGGGACCGCCCATTTCCGGATTCAATTCATCCGTAATAAACAGCAACGAATCCCGGATTTGCTCGGCTGTCATTCTACGTGTGGGATAATGCGAGAGCAGCCGATTGCCGGGGTCTTGATTCTGGACCTGTTCCTGATTTACCGGGTGACTACTTTGCTGATAAGTGTTTGAGGTCATGATAAGGTAGTGTAGCTTTTTGATTGACCAGCCATGATCCATAAACCAGGTCGCCAGCCAGTCCAGAAGCTCCGGGTGCGAGGGTTTTTCACCTTTCTGACCAAAGTTATTGGGCGTCGCAACCAAACCCGTGCCAAAATGCATTTGCCAGATACGATTCACAATGACCCGGGCGGTTAAGGTGTTATTCGAACTGGCAACCCACCGGGCGAATGCCAGACGTCGGCCTTCTCGTGATTGCGGGATCGTGTTCCAGGCAGTGGGTTCCTGAATATTGTTGGAGCCAGCGACAGCACTCAGCACTCCCGGTGTGACTTGTTCCGTAGGTGCTGTTACTGCGCCTCCCGCGAGAATAAAGATTTGCTGTGCTTCGCCCTGTTGTTTTTTAGGAGCAGGTAGTAAGTTGACGGTCTTTGTGGACTGATAATTGATGGGAGGACCATTATATACACTAAAAGCGTAAGGTTCGTAGCGTTTGAGTTCCCGTTCAAAGTAGGCGATGCGTTTGTTGTTGATTTTCAGAAGGCTTCGCTCGAGTTCCGTTAAGCCAAACCACCGGGAAGGAGGTCGCTTGTCTTTAGGAACTTCATTCAGGTTTTTGTAATGACTCTCTTTCAACCATTTGTTAATCGCTGCTTTCGATTTCTGCGACAATGCTTGCTGAGCGATGCGTGTTTCCTGGATTAACTTTTCAGTGCGCATTTTCATATTCTTAAAGCCCGAAATGTTTTCAAAGGGCTGATATGCAACCTTGCGGTCGGCAAACTGCACTGGAGCAAAGACTGCTTGAATGCGGTAATAATCTCGCGTAGGGACCGGGTCGAATTTATGATCGTGGCATTTAGCACATCGGAAGCTGTGTGCGAGGAAACTGACGCCTACACTTTGTGTGATGTCATCCAGAAACAGTTGCCGGGTCACAGCAGCCACACTCATTCCCGTATGTTCCCAGGGGCCGCTGCGGAGAAATCCAGTGGCAATGACAAACTCGGGATTTTCTGGATCCAGTTCATCGCCCGCCAGTTGTTCCAGAATGAATCGGTCGTATGGTTTGTCTGCATTGAAACTTCGCACGAGGTAGTCACGATAGCGCCAGGCGTTGGGGCGTTCATAGTCGTTCGCAAAACCGCTGGTATCAGCATAGCGTACAATATCTATCCACATCTGTGCCATTTGCTCGCCATATTGCGGACTCTTTAACAGACGTTTAATTTGTTGTGACCAGTCTTGTTTCGCATCTGCTTTTTCAAACGTGCTGACCTCTTTCGAAGTTGGTGGAAGTCCAGTGAGATCATACGTGGCGCGACGAAGAAGAATTTTTCGTTCAGCCGGTTTTGAAGAACTGAATTTTTTCTGTTTGAGCTTCTGTTGAATGAAGGCGTCAATCGGATGCCGTTGACCAGATTGTCTGGAAGAGAGTGATTTCCAGGGGACAGGTGGTCTGCGGATGGGCTGATAGGCCCAGACGTCTTCCGGTTTATAAGTGCGTCCGGTCCAGGTTGGACTCTGTCCCCCTGAAGTGGACATTGCGGTTTCTGTCTTTGAAGCGGTGCTTCTTGTCGCAGGGGAAGTGAGTTTCTTATCAGACCAGATGGCCCCTTCAGTAATCCACTGTTTCAGGTTGGCGATTTCGGTTTCATTCAAACGGTTGCGTTCTTGAGGAGGCATCTGGATCTCGTCATCTTTCCAGGTGACTGATTTCCAAAACGGGCTTTTTTCGGGCTGTCCAACGATCACGGCTGGTTCGCCGGACTCTCCACCTTTGATTAAGGATTCGCGGGAGAGCATGATATATTCGCCTTTGATGTCATCTGGCGTTTTACCATGACAGCCCAGGCATTTTTTTTCGAGGAGCGGCCGGATTTTCTCCAGGAAAAATTGTTCGTGCGCATTTATCTTTGAGTCATCTGCCAGCAGTATGGAGTCAGATTGCAGTCCCACAACAACAAAGAGGATGAGACATGTTAAGCGTTTTGATAATGAGTGAGGGAAAAGTTCGAGCATTGAATGAAATCTCTCAAAACCAGATGGATTTGAGTGGAACTAATTGACACCACTCTCTGCTCTTAAGTTATTAAGGGAAGGACGAGAAAGCAATTTCTATCCGACTCGAATTCCATGATTACCATAAAGAGACACTGTTTTTTCTCTTAACAAAGTTACGTATTTGGGTGGGAAGGTGAACACTCTTCTTGTAATATGAAATGAGACCAAATTCAATTCAGAGTTCCTGTTCATTCTGCTTTGGTAAACCATCTTTAAAAAAGGCAAATCATGATTCATCAGTTTAATAAATTTTTATTGAGTCTGTGTGTAGTTGCAGTGTTACCCGTACTGCACGGAACCAATGCTTTCGGACAAAAGAAAAATCTGCAGAGAGCTGGTGCGGTTGGCGATGGTGCCATTGTCAGCCAATCATCTGAGGATGCGTTGCACCCTGGTTACACCTCCCTGTTTAACGGGAAAGATTTTACCGGTTGGGTTGTTCCGGAAGGGGACAATGGTCATTGGAAAGTCGTTGATGGGGTCATCGACTACGATGCCCAAAGTGAAGCCAAGGGAGAGAAACATCTCTGGACTGAAAAAGAGTATGGCGATTTCATTATGAGCCTTGAATGGCGGATCAAGCAGACAACGGGTTTATACAAAGTACCCATCGTATTGGCTGATGGTTCGGAACTGAAAGACGCGAATGGCAAGGTGATTACGGTTGAACTTCCGAATGCAGATTCAGGAATTTATCTGCGTGGTACATCAAAAGCACAAGTTAATATCTGGTGCTGGCCCCTCGGTTCCGGCGAAGTATACTCATACCGTCGCGATCAAACAGTGTCTCCTGAAGTCCGAGCGGGTGTGACGCCGAAAGTGAATGCCGACAAACCAGTGGGGCAGTGGAATAAGTGCATTATCATTATGGTCAAAGATCGTTTGACTGTGATTATGAACAATAAAATGGTACTTGAAAATGCGCAACTGCCTGAAGTTCCAGAGAAAGGACCCATCGCCTTTCAGCATCATGGTGGCAAACGGAAGGATGGGACATTTAGTCCTGCCAGTAGTCTGATGCAGTTCCGAAATATTTATATCAAAGAACTTGATTAGCTTCTGATTGATTCTTCTTAATTGATCCTTTACGATTGAACCCGTCTTCTGTTTCACACAAGTGAGCACAGCAGGCGGGTTTTTATATGCCTGAGATTCACGGGTAGCGCATTGATGAAACAAAACGAGTGCTGTATAGCTTACCGGTTGTTATTGGCGATGGTTTTCTGTTTAGGAATTCCAGGATCGCTTATTGCACAAAAAACGAGTGATGCATTTCGAAGTGTGATTCGTCCCACAGAGCCACTCTCTCCGGAAGACGCGCTCAAAACATTTACCTTGCCTCCCGAATTTGAAATTCAACTGGTAGCAGCCGAGCCCGATATTCAAAAACCATTAAATATGGCTTTTGATATCAGAGGCCGACTTTGGATTACCGAATCTTCTGAATATCCCTATCCCGTTAAAAAAGGGAAAAAGGGAAATGACGCGATCAAAATTCTGGAAGATACGAACGGTGATGGGCGGGCTGATAAGATTACCACATTCGTGGAAGGGCTGAATATTCCGATTGGCTTGTATCCTTACAAGCAGGGAGTGATTGCTTTCAGCATTCCCGATATCGCGTATTATGAAGATACCGATGGAGATGACAAATCAGATAAAGTCACAAAGCTGTTTGGCCCGATGGGTTTCGAACGAGATACGCATGGCATGAATAATTCGTTTCGCCGTGGCTTCGATGGTTGGCTGTATGCGAACCACGGGTTTAATAATCAGACCAGTGTCAGCGGTAGTGATGGGCACACGATTGAGATGCATTCGGGGAACACGTATCGCATGCGCCTCGATGGGTCACGTATTGAACAATTTACGCATGGTCAGGTTAATCCTTTTGGTTCAACGTTTGACGAAATGGGAAACCTGTTTACGGCGGATTGTCATTCCAAACCCATTTATCAATTATTACGAGGCGGATTCTATCCCAGTTTTGGCAAGCCCCACGATGGTTTAGGGTTTGTCAAACCGATGATGGAACATCTGCACGGATCAACGGCGATAGCCGGTGTGGAAATTATTTCGGGAGATCAATTTCCAACAGAGTATCAAGGCAATTTCTTCAGTGGCAATGTAATGACCAGCCGCGTAAATCGTAATTCACCCGTGTATCACGGTTCCACGATCGTTGCCAAAGAAGAACCCGATTTTCTCTCGAGCACTGATCCCTGGTTTCGACCTGTTGATATTCAGCTCGGGCCAGATGGGGCACTTTATATCGCTGACTTCTACAATAAAATTATAGGTCACTATGAGGTTCCCCTCGATCATCCGGGACGCGATCGTTTTCGAGGACGCATCTGGCGGATTGTTCGAAAAGGTAAATGTCATCCACGCGTTGATTACTCAAATCTAAGTATTTCCCAGCTAATCTGCTTACTAGGTTCTGATAATTTGACAACCCGCTTGCTCGTGACAGATTATCTTTCTGATCAATGCGGCTATGATGCTGTTTGTGCTTTGCATAATGCAGTTATTTGTGCGAGTGAACCAGCGATTGTTGTACACGCGCTTTGGGTATTACATCGACGTGATGCTCTTACGGATGAGTTGATGAATTATGTGGTGACAAGTTCTTCAAAGTTGGTTCGCATTCATGCTGCGAAAATTCTTGCAGAACGAAAGTCATGGAACGAAGAGAATCGGCTGCAAATGGTCAATGCACTTGAAGATCAAGACCCGTTCGTCAAACGGGCGGCAGCTGAAACACTGGGTTTGCATCCGAAACGGGAAAATATAAAGCCTTTATTTGCTTTGCTAAAGTCGGTGTCTCTGGAAGACAACCATCTGGAATATGTCGTACGTCGGGCTATCATGTTACAGATTCGTGACCCCTTGGTGTTAAAGCAACTGGACTGGAAGACTTTGAATCCAACACAGCGGAGTGAACTGGCAAAACTCTCACTGGCTGTGCCCACCCAACAAGCAGCACTGTATTTAATTCAATACCTGAAATCAGAGCGCGTCGATCCAAGGGCGCTCCCTGAGTATTTCAAACATATCGTGCGTTATTTACCCGCAGAAAAATTACCACAGATCATTCAGTTGGCCCGCACGAAATTAATCAGTGATCTGGACCTTCAAGTCGAAATCATCAAGGCCGTTCTACAGGGATACCAGCAAAAAGGTTTGACCTTTGATGGTGCGCTCAAAGAATGGGCGAACGATCTCACAAATAATTTATTGGCGGTTATTTCCAGACAACCGCTCCAATGGGTGAATTTGCCGCTGGATGAAGGTGAGACTTCAAATCCCTGGAGAGTACAGCAGAGGGCGTCAGCAGATGGCGATTTGATGTCTCTGTTTTTTAGTAGTTTACCTGCAGGGGAACGATCCACAGGTCGTCTCATTTCTCAGGATTTTACGATTCCAGCGATGCTGGAGTTTTATGTGGCGGGGCATGACGGATTTCCTGATAAACCGGATCAAGGTTTGAACTTTGTGCAATTAAGACACAGCAAAGATCACAGTGTTCTCAAACGTGTCTCTGCACCACGCAATGACCGGGCTCAAAAAGTAAGCTGGGATTTAAAAGAGTCAGCAGGAAAGCAAGGTTATCTGGAAATTGTAGACAGTGATCAGGGTAAGGCGTTTGCCTGGTTAGCCGTCGGTAGATTTCAACCAAAGGTTGTTTCTGTAGCCCGTAAAAGTCTACAAAAACAAATCAGTCGAATATCGGCGGCTGCGTTGCTGGTGCAGCAGTTTCACATTCATTCTGCCCGAGATGAGTTGGTCGCGTTGTTGTCTTCGGATCGTCTTGATCCCGGTTTGGTAAATACGCTGGCGATGGCGGTGGTCACTGTCGATAATACGAATCAATTTCGACCTTTGTTTCCATTAGCGGTCAGTCAATTTCCTGTGACAGATACATTTCAAAAAGATGTCATTCAGGCGGTGATACATCAGAAGCAGGATCAAATCGATGCTCTGTTTCAGCGTGCCTTTAAAACGTATCCCTCGCGTTTGCAGACACAGTTGGCAACAGCAATCTCCAGGCAACCCGAGGGGATCAATCAACTGGTAACTTATATTGAGAAGGGTCTTGTGTCTCCACAGCTTCTGACAGAACCGGCAATACAAAACCAGATAGAGCAATCAACCAAACAAAAACTGAAAACGCGTGTGCAAAAAATAATCAGCGTGTTGCCGCCACGAAAAAAAAAGACGCAGGAGAGTATTGTTACCCATTTGAAATCGCATGATTCTTTCAAACTGTCACCGGAGAATGGTCGGGCCGTGTTCGAGAAGAATTGTGCCATCTGCCATCAGCTGGCCAACAAGGGGGCAGTTGTAGGTCCGCAACTGGATGGAGTTGGGAATCGGGGGCTGGAACGGTTACTGGAAGACATACTTGATCCGAATCGCGCAGTCGATATCAATTTTCGAACGACGACCATCGTGACGGATGCCGGTCGTATTTTGTCAGGGTTGAAGCGACGCGATGAGGGAGCTATTCTGATATTTGTCGATAATAAGGGGAAGGAATTTCCGATTTCCAAAAACGAAATTGAAGAACAAAAACAATCTCCACTTTCATTGATGCCGGCGAATGTGACGGAACTTTTGTCGCCGCAGCAAACACATGACTTGCTGGCGTATCTCTTGCAAAGTACAAAGAAATCGACAGCGAGTCACTGATTGCTCTGAAAAATGAAATAACAATAAAACTTTTGTTGGAAAGTTATTCTGAGTTATGAATCTAAGACTATTGCTTACACTGATGATATCGTTGGTCATTATCGAAAATGTAATCGCGAGTGAACCGGTTGTGATTACTTCTAAGATGACACACCTGCGAAGCTCAGGCGACCGTGAATGGACTACCTTTCCGGAGCTGGCCGAGCAGCAGGAGTTATCGCTTTCCTTTCAAGCAGAAGTGAATCCAACTGAAGGGGCACTCCTGTTAAGGCAGCATGATGTCAAATTAAGCTGGAATGTGGAACTGAATGGAACCGTTCTGGGCAAGTTGAGTCGTGACGGAAACGATCAGCAATATTCATTATCTGTTCCGCCGAAAACTCTGAAAAAGGGAAAAAATCAATTACGGATTTTCCAGGTGGGAAAGCCGACCCCGGATGATATCCGCGTGGGAGAGATAGTGTTCTATCCGGAGACGATTCAAAAGGCTTTATCAGATGCGAAGCTGGCGATTGAAGTGGTGGATGGCCAATCGGGCAAGCATATTCCCAGTAAAATCACGATTGTGAATGAAGCAGGGACACTGGTCGCGACGACGGCGTTATCGAACGATCGGCGTGCGGTCAGGTCCGGTGTGATTTATGTCAGTGACGGGAAAACAGAATGCGACCTGCCAGCGGGCGCGTATACCGTGTATGCCGGTCGTGGTTTTGAATATGGGATCGACCATCAGAAAGTTAAGCTGAACGCAGGCGACCATGAGCAGGTTCGTCTCAAAATTAATCACGAAGTCGATACGGCCGGTTATGTGAGTTGTGATACGCACGTGCATACGTTAACACATTCAGGACACGGCGATAGTTCCATGGAAGAACGCATGCTGACATTGGCGGGAGAGCAGATCGAGTTTCCGATTGCCACTGATCACAACAAACAGATCAGCTATGAATCACTCTCTCGAAAACTGAAAGTCCGACCGTATTTTACACCTGTGGTTGGAAATGAAGTCACCACGCGTATAGGGCATTTTAACGTATTTCCACTTCCGGAAGGGGGCCCCGTTCCCGATTATAAATTAAAAACGTGGGATCAGATTTTTAAAAGCATCTACGAGACGCCGCAAATGAAAGTAGTGATTTTGAACCATGCTCGCGATCTGCATTCCAATTATCGTCCGTTTGGTCCCAGGAATCATCTCAGTCAAACCGGAGAAAATCTGGAAGGTTGGCGTCTGCAGGCGAACGCGATGGAAATTATCAATTCGGGAGCCACGCAAACCGATGTGATGCAGCTGTATCATGACTGGTTTGGTTTATTGAACCGGGGTGTGTTTTTAACACCGGTCGGTTGTAGCGATTCACATGATGTCTGCCGCTATATCGTGGGTCAGGCGAGAACCTATATTCAGGCGGATGATCAAGATCCCTCTCAAATTGACGTGAGTCAGACCGTTCAAAACTTCGTAGATGGTAAGGTATTGCTTTCTTACGGACTGTTCACACGGATTAAAGTGAATTCCCAATATGGGCCGGGAGATCTGGTTCCACAGTCGAAGGACTTGGAAGTGAGTCTGACTGTTTCCGGGCCGAGTTGGGTGACAGCAGATCAAATTAGCCTGTATGCAAATGGGCAATTGATTCGCAGAGAAGACATCAAATCAAAAAAGCAGGGTGGCGTGAAGTGGACCGGGAACTGGCGCATCAAAAAACCACTTCACGATTGTCATCTGGTAGCGATTGCGACGGGGCCCGGCGTTGTGGCACCGTATTGGCCATTAGCCAAACCGTATCAACCGGATTCTCCCAAGTTTGAGTCTCAAGTTGTGGGTTCGACAGGGGCCGTCTGGATTGACGCGGACGGTAATGGCAAAAGGACACCCGCATACGCTTATGCACAAAAACTGGTTATACGGCATGCGAATGATAATAAATCATTAATTGAAAGTCTGTCGCACTATGATCGAGCGGTCGTTTTTCAAGTGGCGAGCCTGTTAAAAGCACGCGGGGTCTCTCCTTTTGATTCCCTACTGACAAAATTATTGCAGGATGCTGCGAGTCAGGTTCAGATTGGATTTGCCATTTATGCTGAAGCCTGGCGTGCCAGTCAGATCGCTCGAAACACTCAGTGATTATTTCACTGGCTGAAAAGCGACCAGTGGCGTACGCACAAAGAAGACGCCGGGACCCCCTTTTTGTTTAGGGTCGAGATCATAGAACAGTGTTCCCAGAGTCTTGTCGTCAATGAGAACGGAGCGAGGCCAGCCGCGGCCTCTGATGGGCCGCCCCGGGTTATAAACGATTACTGCGTTGGCTTTGTCCCAGGTCAAACCGTCATCGTGCGAAAGCGACAATTCAAACGCCCACTCATCATCGCGTCCTACGCCGTACAGAATAGAAGTCAGTACGACAGTTCCCTTGTCCAGCGCCGTCAAATCATAACCGGCAACTCCAAAGTAGGGGAGCGATCGCAGTGCGCGCCAGGTTTTTCCGTCGTCGGTGGAACGCAGGCCATACACCATCTGCCCCGGTTTTCCAACGGGTACGGGCGCATCGGTTTGCGGTGCGCCACTGATGAGTGTGCCCTGTGACGATTTCACGAGAGGTACCATGCCATGATTCCGTCCATCTCCAAAGGTAGAAATCGTATTCTTTTTCCGGTTGTAAATGACTGTGCGATCATAAAAAGGACAGACCCAGCGGTCTGCATCCAGTTCCAGAATGGAATGACGCAGGCAGGTATAATTTGTGTAATCGTCCAGTGGGATTTCAGTGACGGGAGACCAGGTGATACCGTGATCTTTTGATGTGCAGAACTGAGGAACACGCCAGCGACGTTTCTCTTCAACGCGATAGCAGGACCAGTGCAGCACGATTTCTCCACTGCCCAATGTGGTCAGCGAACCCGGATAAATCGAACAGTCTTTAATAGTGGGAATGGGCTTGCTGGCAGACCAGTTCAAACCTCCATCGATTGAACGAGCCAGCAGCAGTTCTTTGCCACCACCACCGTTTTCATTGTAGACTGCCAGCAGATCACCGTTCGCTGCTCTGCAAAGGGCAGGGTGAACATGTCCGCCGATGACAGACCCGACCCGAATGGGAGCAGAAGGTGTTTTATGCGTGCCCCGTTCTTCCGCCTGAATATTGGACGGGTCACCTGGAACATGAAAATTGAGTAACAGGATCAGGGAGACAGTGCCACCGATTCGCACCATTGATTTAAGAGAGACTTGGAACATGAAGGAAGCAGGCCTCCTGAACGAGACAGCAATAATTTGGAAAAAATAACATGCCAGTACGATCCTGTTTACCCTGTCAGGTGTCAGACTTCAACAGAGTGTCTTTTCTGTCGAAATATCAGGCTGGATTTCGGCTTTCAAGTCTCAATGCTTTGACAAGCGCTCTGGGTCTCCAGTAAGCTATCAGCCTTCCACCGCAATGACATTTCCAGGCAGCCCCTGATTTGAATCTGCTGCCGAACTCTGTATGATAAACATCTGTCAGAAAACAACTTGGGGCCGTAGCTCAATCGGTTAGAGCAGCAAACTCATAATTTGTTGGTTGCAGGTTCGAGTCCTGCCGGCCCTATTTAGCTCTTTTGCATTCTCTCACATATCTTTGCAAGTCTCTGTTTCACAATGACTTGTGTTATTCTGTTGGTTTTCGATTTGCGAGCCTGATCTAGTGAAAACGGCAGTGTACTGCGCCGCATGTTCAAAGTCGGATTCTCTTACCTGCACATAGCTTTGTGATTTTTCTCTGGTGTATTATTCTGCCAACTCGAAAGTATTTGAATCAAGAATCGTTTCTTAATTTACCAGCATTATAAGGTGATCAGACGATAGATCGTCATTCATTTATTTGCTTTTCGGCCAAGGGTATCACGGTTGTTTGTCAATCCGGGACTTCCCGCAGCAACGTATCCATAGCTGGCGCCGGAGCTATCCGGGCTGACCCAGAATGAGTAGAGTCCGCCATTCTCAAGATGAAAGCGAAAATGGACAGCCTTACCCGAAAGTGACGAAAGATCGGTCGCTCCCTTCCAACGGATTTGAGCGAGCGTTGTGTCTGCCTGAAGTGAGTCAGAGTTTTCCAGCAAGTACGGTGCGATCGGTTGCCCCTGTTCGTCGAGTACTTCGGCCCGTAGGGAACCTTGAGGACATCGTAAATTGACGAATAGGTGTTTGCCGTTAAAGGTGACCAGGTGCGTGGTTAATGTGCCCGGTTTTCGCGTGGCTTCCAGAGACGCGAATCCGTCACGACGCAAAATTGCCAATCCCGTTGTCGCACCCGAGCCATCATCCGGTGTTTTGTGGCTGTTGCGGCCACTGCAATAGAAGTAGAGTTTGTCGCCCATCACCAGGCAGCCACCACCTGCTGACTGGACGTTGCCGTAGTTCCAGGCGTCTTTGTCTTCGGAGACATCCAGAAAGGGTCGACGATCGGGACGCAGCCAGTGAAAGCCATCGCGACTGAAACCAAGGGTCACGTAGTTAATCTTGGGTCGGTCTACACCTGCGACTTTAGCATGAATGCTGAACAGACCCAGTATTAAACTTTCGTAAGGTGTTGCGTCAAGATTGTAGAGATCGGGACATTCCTCGACGTATTCAACCTTTTTCACGCGGTCCAGACTGTCGGCACACGCCCACATCGGTAGTTCTCGTAAGTTCTTCCACAATGGTACGCCGAACTTCGGACTTTCGGCGTAGAATCGACAGCGTCCAACGTTTCGAGCGCTTCCGCGAATGCTGTAAACCCAAACTTTGCGAAACGGATTGTAGAAGAATGTGCTGCGGTCACTCGATCCACCCGGTGAGCCAAGTGAATCGCTCCAGTGGATTCCATCGGCTGAAACTCTCATGTGCAAACCGGCGCGAAAGTACATCATTTTGAATCGGCGCGAGGGATCGGGATCTTCCAGGTCCAACCATATTGTGCTTGAGTCACGCTGGATAGGCTCAATGTCAAGGACATTGTCGCCATATCGAGTTGTGTTCAACTTTGGACGTTCCCAGTGAATGGCATCTTGGGAAGTGGCGTAACCGAAGAAGCAAGCTGTTCCAGCCATGTACCACATCTTAAACTTGCGATCTTTCGGGTCGTACCACACACCATCACTGAACGGTGCCGCGAAACCTGTGTCACGGCGAATCTCCCAATGTTTTTCCGCTTTGAAGATCGGACAGTTTGCATTGTAGGTTGGCTGATGAAAAATCCGCTTCAGTGTCGTTTGAGCGATCAAGAAGTCGTCGACAAAAAGCTGACGACCCACGTCAATAGGAATGACTTTTGGGTAGTCAGCCAGATAAGGTGGCGAGGTTGGTTTGTCACGAGAAAACGAATCTGGTCGCGGTGGCCACTGATCCGGTAACTTGATGCCATTATAAAGCACTTCACCGGCGTGTGTTCCAATAGTGGCCATCACCAGTACGGCAGATGCAAGAATTGATCTCAACATGAAAACACCCATTTTCATCTCGGTATTGATTGAATCTCGAAGTTTACAAACAACAATTCGATGCGTGCTGAAACAGCACCGCTGGGCTGTCTTCGGCCTTGAATATGCTGGAGTGATGGCCGAAACCCAGCACAAACGTCAGATTGAGTGATAGGAAATTGATTTCCAAGAATTAAGCTGAGTTTAGCAAGTGAAAATAGGAATTCATATGAGGAAAGCTTTTGTTTTCTTATCGAACTGTTGAAACCATTTTGAAACCGGTAAACTATTGGAAGGCTTTATTATCTCCTTCAGCTCTGAAGCATGCAGCATCGCCGTTTCCTAGAATCAGTTTTACAAAGGTTCTCCACTATGGGTCATAAGAATATTATTCTCTACCTGCTGGCAGTGATTTGTGGAGTATTTCACCCGGCGGTTGGCTCTGCTGCTGAAAAATCCTCTTTGAATCTGGTCTTTGCATGTGCACTCGATAATGATCTATATCAGGTGATGACTGCCGGGGGCGTTTCATATTTGCGTCATGATTCCGCTTTGAAGGCAGTGTTGGCGGCACCTGAAGGGGCAGGGGTGTTGATCCTGGCTGATCATTATCCTGGTAAGACCACTGAAATTGCGCCGCTCGTTTTCGAACTGGCGACTCAAAAAAAACTGCGATTGTATATTGAATATCCTGCGGTCGTACCCGATTTCGAATTTGGTCGCCCTAAGCAGCCACATTGGGAACGTACGGTGGTTGCTTCGGATATTTTCGGAACCGAACTTGAAAAATTACGAATACTCCAGATTCACGACTGTCATTTTCTGCCCGTGCAGGCGTCTCGCGCGCATTTGGTTTCTGCTCGCGTTGCCGGTTATGACAAGGCGGTTTACGGCTTACCAGAAAAAACCTGGCCGTTGCTGTTTGAACATCCGCGTGGTGACATGCTGATTGCGACCACGAAACTAAGTCAGTTTGTTTCCGCCCGTTACGCGCCCACGAAGGCCTGGGGGCCGGTTTGGAAAATGGTATTAGGCTGGCTTTCTCCGGACAGCAATATCCCCGATCTGGAGTGGACGCCCACTGTCCGTCCCTCGTTTGTCCGTAATGAATCGCTTCCAAAGAATGCAGAACGCGTCGCTTTCCGACGTGGCATGAAGTGGTTTGAAGGCTTTCTCGTAGATGAGTCATGGAAGGACGAGTTAATCCATCCGGCCAAGACCGGTTACGGACCCGCTGATACGAAACCGGGGTTGAACCGACCTCTGGGCGATGGCCGTTATGGGATTTTGGAAGGACATATATCCAAGGTGTTTTCTGATGGAAGTCAGCCAATGCGATGGCTGCTGCGAGGCGACTGTAACGCAGAGTCAGCTATGGCATTCGCTTTAAGTGGAAATCTGGAGAACGACTCAAGGCACAAGGCGATCGCTGCGAATATCATGGATTTCGTTTACTTCAAGTCGGACCTCTATCAGAGTGATCCGCGCAGCCCCACATATGGTTTGCTAGGTTGGTATTCTTATGGAACAGGCCCGAATGCCTTTTGGGGCAATGATGGTTCAAAAGCAATTATTGGTAGTTTGACAGCAGCATCTGCATTAAAGAATCAGCGGTGGGATGAGCGAATTTTGACCAGTATCCTGGCTAATTTTCGTACGACGGGTCCATTTGGATTTCGAGACGGGATGCCGTTAAATGCCAGTCAATTAAAAAAACATGGTTGGGAACACTACGCACGTCGCCGGTCCATTGCTCCCTGGCCTCAGCGCGAGGCCTGGGCCTGGGCATGCTATTTGTGGCTCTATGATAAGACTGGATACACACCACTGTATGATCAAGCTCGCAAGGCGATTCAAATCACAATGCAGCGCTATCCCGATGGATGGGGTTATGCGCTGCACGAAATGCAAATGGAGCGCGGCAGGATGTTACTGCCACTCGCCTGGCTGGTAAGGGTCGATGATACTCTTGAACATCGTGCATGGCTCCGCCGAGTCGTTGATGACATGCTGGTACGTCAGGATGCTTCCGGCGCTATTCAGGAACAGCTTAGATTTAAATCACATAAATCAAACGAAGATTATGGAACAGGTGAGGTATCGATTTTGCATGAAGATGGTGATCCATGTGCCGATGTGTTTTATTCCGTGCCACCAGCATTTATCGGACTGGTCGAAGCAGCAGCGGCAACCGGTGATCCCAAGTATGTGCAGGCTGTTGACAAGGTGGCTGAATTTCTTGTGCGTGCTCAGGTTCGTTCAGAGGTACATCCGCGGTTAGATGGAGGTTGGTTTCGAGCCTTCGACATTAAACGATGGGACTACTGGGGAGCCAATGGTGACAGTGGGTGGGGTGCCTGGTCAAGTGAAACCGGTTGGGTGCAATCACATATTGTCGCGGCGATTGCTATGAGAGAAAAAAAGTCTTCACTATGGGATTTTACTGCAGACAATACGATTGGCCTGCATTTTGAGCGCTATCGAAAAATCATGGAGATCGATAAAGCAGTGGCAGTGATGAAGGCAGCCAGATCACAACAAGTGAAGCATCTTGCCTTGAACAAACCCGTCAAGGCAAAGACAACCCCTCATCCTAAGCATCCGGGAGCCGGCACAGCCGGTTTAACAGATGGTGAGTTAGGCGAACCGAAAGACTTACGACTGGGGTGGATGGGCTTCCGGGGTGCGGATTTAGATGCCACGATTGATCTGGGTAAGGAGACTCCGCTTCAATCAGTGAAAGCCAACTTCCTGGAGTTGATCTCCGGTGGAATTCTGTTGCCTCGCGAAATCGAATTGGCTGTTTCTGATGATGGGAAAGCGTTTCACACCGTGGCAACACAACAATTTAATCTGCCGAAAAAAGGTGATGCCTCCAGTCAGTTATCGGTCAAACCGCTACAACTGTCACTGAACAATGTCAGCAGCCGTTACTTGAGATTTCGCGCCAAATCGATAGGGAAGCTTCCCCCTTGGCATCCCGCCGCCGGGAGTCCGGCCTGGCTGTTTGTGGATGAAATCGTGGTGAAATAACTTCGAACTGTTTCGCTCAACTGTGTCGTCCTATTTCAGATGTTCCCTGTTTGTAGTCTGACTGTGAAATGGGTTTGCTTTCGGAATAATTGGTGTAATCCGAAGTGCGAGTATGATTTCAGAGCATTAGAAATTGGTATTCTGATTTTTTCAAATAGCACTTCCAGCGTGTACACTATGTTTTAGAAATGATTTGCAGCTCAATAATTGTAGAGACTGCATATCGTTCCAGGGTCTGAAACGACAGTTCTTTGGCGCTCTGAACGTTGTCACCTGTATAACGACATGGTTTTGAAAATGTGTGCAAAGCAAAAGTTCTTGCAAGTCTCATTTCCTGTAATTGATGTCTGTCTGTGTGAAATTGAAATAAAAAAAGTTGAGACGAGGAATCTATGTTGCGTGTAATTGAATTGAACAAGACAGAGGACTTATCCGAATTTCAGGCCGATTGGAATCGATTATTGGCCGTGACCCCCGGTGGAAATTTTTTCCAGTCGCTGGATTGGTTACAGGTTTACTGGCGACATTTCGAAGCAGATCAGAAATTACGCGTGTTGATTGTTCGTGATGCAAATGAAGTTACTGGTATTGTTCCTCTATGTGAGCGGACTATGGAGACCCGGTTCGGAGAGTGTCGGATTTTGACTTACCCGTTTGATGACTGGGGAAGTTTCTATGGTCCTGTTTCTTCCGATCCCGAAAGGACGCTGGCGAGTGCACTCGAATATATTCAGCAGCCTCTGCCTTTGCGCAAGTGGGATCTGCTCGATTTGCGTTGTGTGGACACCGATGGATTTGATGGCGGTGTTACCGAGAAGGCGTTGTTTACTGCGAAGCTTCCTTATAAAAAACACCAGTGGAATCAGACTGCTTATGTTGATCTCAATCAGGATTGGGATGATTATCTGGCGGGGCGTTCGGGGAAAGCCCGACAGACTTATCTTCGCGCTGAACGCAGAGTCGAAAAAGAGGGAAAGATTGAATTTTTGAGGTATCGGCCACGGGGGACTGATTTTGGTGAGAGCGATCCGCGTTGGGACCTGTACGAGATCTGTGAAGAGATCGCGCGTAAGAGTTGGCAGGGTGATTCGACGACGGGAACCACGTTATCGCATGAGAATGTGGCAAAATATTTTAGAGATACACATGAAAGTGCCGTGCGGTTTGGGGCAGTAGATTTAAATGTGTTATATGTCGGCGGTCAGCCGGCTGCTTTCAATTATAATTATATTTATCAGGGATTAGTTTATTCGCTGCGGATGGGCTTTGATCCCAGTGTCTCCAATAAGGGACTGGGACGATTACTGATGGGACGCATGCTTCGTAACAGTATGGAACGGGGAGATCTAATCTATGATATCGGCCCTGGATCTCTGGATGCGAAGAAATACTGGTACACGTCAGTTGAAAATAGTTACCGGTATATACATTATTCTCCCGTCTCTGGAATGGCTAAGATTCTGCAGTTGAGTAATCAGGTTGCCAGCTGGTATCGAGACCGGTTCAGATCTGAACTTACAGAGGACCAGCAGGGTTTTTCTGCGGACCACTCACATGCAAAGAAGTGAAACCGACTTCAGCCTGAATCAGATCAGCCTACTATAGATTTCAAATCAACGCAAATTAAAAGCTACATTTAAGGTGTTTCATGAGTTATCAGGTGAATCCCACACATTTGAGAATTCCACGTCCCGTTACAGTCACACGTACGTTACTGGTTACGATCGGGGTGTTACTTTCTTTGAGTCTATGCTCTCAGTTGGTAAAGTATGGCACGGGGCATGATACTGTGTTCGGAATCATTCCTCTGTTATATGTTGATTATGAAGGCAACCTGCCAACCTGGTATTCTTCCATTGCTTTGCTGCTCTCTTCGGTGGTGTTGTGCTTGATTGCTATGAGTAAACGGGCAGAAAAGGATCAATATACATTTCACTGGTTCTTCCTTTCTGGATTGTTTTTTCTGCTTTCAATGGACGAAGTCGCTTCGATTCATGAATGTGCGATCGAACCCATGCGCAAACTCATTGACGCAAAGGGAGTATTGCATTATGCATGGGTGATTCCGGGAGGGATCTTTGTGCTGTTGGTTGCAGGATTTATGTTACGTTTTTTGATCTCGCTGCCAGCTCGGACACGGAACTTATTTCTTTTAGCTGGTGCTGTATTTGTTGGTGGTGCGATCGGCATTGAAATGGTCAGCGCTTTTCATGCATTTTCACATGGAGAGAAAAATCTGCTGTATTCGCTGATTATCACGCTCGAAGAAGCGATGGAAATGCTGGGTGTGATTATCTTTATTCATGCAAGTCTGGAATATCTGTGCGAAAACGTGCAGAGTTTTCAGATTGAGTTGCCGCATAAGCAGAAAGCAGCTGGTTGAATTATTGATAGGCAGTTACATTCACTGGCTGAGTCGCAATTCCCAGAGAATTTTTATTGATTCCTGATTGGTTGCAGAGTGTGAAATATACGGTGTTTGCTTCTCCGACTCAGACAATCAGATCTTTGATCACTTTAGCATCATAGAGATCGGTCAATCGTTCGTCTCGGCCGTCGTGTGGGTAGGTTAAGATTTCGTGATCCAGACCTAACAGGTGAAGAATCGTTGCATGTAAGTTCGCTGTTTGCGTGCGATTTTCTATGGCACGGTATCCAAAGTCGTCTGTGGCGCCGTAAGCCTGGCCTCCTTTAATCCCGCCACCAGCCATCCAGACGCTGAAACCATAGGGATGGTGATCGCGTCCAAACTCGATGTTCTTTTTAGTTTGCTGGGCACCGGGAGTCCGCCCAAACTCACCACCCCAGAGGATCAATGTCGAATCGAGCAGTCCGCGCCGCTTGAGGTCTGTGATTAATCCACCGATGGGCAGGTCTGTTCGATCACAGCAAGCTTTCGTTCCTTTGTTGTTATTTGAGTGTGTGTCCCACGGTTGACCTGCCATGAAGAGTGAAACGAAGCGTACCCCTCTCTCGACCAGTCGCCGTGCCATCAAGCAGCGTGTGCCGTAGGACTTAGTCGTCGGATTGTCGATGCCATATAATTTTTGCGTTTCCGGTGTCTCCTGTGCGAGGTTGAGGGCATCTGTGGCAGCGAGCTGCATGCGGCTGGCCATTTCAAATGATTGAATGCGAGCTTCGAGTTCAAGCTCGCCGGACCGTTCGACCAGATGCCTTTGGTTGAGTTGTTTGAGCAAACGAAAGCGGCCCTCTGTGACTTCTTTCGGCCTGGGTTGTGAGGGTTCCAGATGGAGCACGGGGCTTCCCTGCTCGCGGAAAACCGTTCCCTGAAATCGTGGTGGTAGCCAACCACTGGACCAGTTACGAACGCCATCCACGGATTGGCCTTTTGGATCGGGAAGTGCCACAAATGAGGGCAGGTTTCGGTTCTCTGAACCCAGTCCGTACGTCACCCATGATCCCAACGTCGGTCGCCCCGCTACCGTCAGACCCGTCTGTGCCATCCAGATTGCCTGTTCATGATTGCGGTGCTCGGTGAACATCGAACGCACCACTGCGATTTCGTCGGCATGTTGCGAAACGAATGGCTGGATTTCCGAAAATTCAAGACCACTCTCGCCGCACTTTTTGAACTGGTAGGGACTACCCATCAGATTTTTTGTTCGCTTTTCATCGTCGGCAACTTCACCAGGTGGCGTCTTATCATGGAACTTGTTGAGCATGGGTTTGGGGTCTAAGAGATCAACATGACTCGGTCCCCCGTGCATGTAAAGCTGAATCACAGCTTTCGCTTTAGGAATGCTGTGGGGTACGTGTGCCGTCGAGTGTGTGGCAGCAGCAGCTTCGCTGAGCATTGAGGCGAGCGCGAGTCCACCGAATCCATCTCCCATCCGTCGCAGTGCATCGCGGCGTGATATGAAATTGAATTGGTTCATTAAACTCTCCGAAATAAAATTTTCAATCAATGTAGGCAAACTCATTCGCACTCAGCAGCATATGGCACAAGTCGGCCAACGCAAGCTGTTTTGATTCTGCGATAATTTTCGCTTTCTTCTGGTCTTCGCTCTTATGGGGGGCAAGGTGTCTTGTGGTTTGTTCGTTTAGAAATTGTGTAAACAGTCTTCGTTCATCTTCAGTCGCGGGACGCGAGAAGGCAGTCAGGACAGCATAGCCTGCGGGGTCTGCGGGTTGATCTTCTTGCACTCGTTTTGCAAACGCATTCGCTGCGCGCACCATGGGGTCACTATTGAGCAGCGTCAATGCCTGGGTTGAGACCGTGGACGTACTGCGATTTGTGCAATTGACGGTCATTTCCGGTTGATCAAATGCGCGGAGCATTGTCTGAGGCTTCAGTCGCAGAATTTGAATGTAGATTGATCGGCGATCTGGTGCCGACTTCACTGGAACTATGACTTCGCCGCTGCTTAAGCGGTGGACGGCAAGTGGGGCACCGTACAGAGTCGGGTTTAACAGTCCGGATGTTGCCAGGACGGCGTCGCGGAGTGGTTCGGCCTGAAGTCGCTGCAGGTTCTGTCGCCAGAGCAGTCGGTTTTCTGGATCTACGGCTGTTCCTTTTTTGCGGGTTTCAGGTGTAACACGCGATCGCTGGCGCCATGTACTGGATGTAAGAATTAGCCGATGCAGATGTTTGATGCTCCAGCCGTTTCTGACGAACTCCGTTGCCAGCCAGTCGAGTAACTCCGGATGGCTGGGTGGTGAACCCGAAACGCCAAAATCTTCTGGCGTCGAGACAATGCCGGTTCCGAAGTGATGCAGCCAGATCCGATTGACCATAACCCGGGCAGTGAGTGGATGATCTGGTTGCGTCAACCACTGTGCAAAGGCAAGGCGGCGTCCACTTGTGCGTGTGCCTTCCGGTGGTGCTTTCCAGGAAAATGTGTTTGGCGTATTGATTGTCGAAATCACTCCCGGATCGACATCTGGCCCCGGAGTTTGTGGGTCTCCGCGCAGTAAAACAGGTGTAGTAACGCTTCCAGGCAGATCATAAAGGGCGCGGACTTCGCCAAAAATGACTCGACGTTTTTCTTCAGCGGCAATTTGATCGTTTAACGCTTTCCCTTTGGTAACGTATGCCGGGAAGTTTGCTTTGTAAATTTGATCGAGATCTTTGGTGTCTGGACTGAGTTGTTTTTCAAATTTCTCAAACAGATACTTTTGAATATCGTTCCGACTCTCTTTTTTTGTGGCAATCGCATTTTTAACGTCATCGCGAATTTCCACAGGTAAAGCTGCGAGGCGTTTCGCAAAAATCTGACTTTTTAATTCCTGCTTATACTTTTCAAATCCTGTCTTAAGTGCTTTTATGTTTTTTTCAACTTCGGCATTAGTTTTGTCTGCAGCTTGCTTTTGCTTCTTTGTCGCAATCTTCAGGCGACGTTTTGTCTGTGGCACCCAGTCCGTCGGTCGAAATGCGCCTGTGAATATTGCTTGCATTCGAAAGTAATCGACTTGTGGAATCGGATCAAATTTATGGCTGTGGCAGCGCGCGCATTGAACGGTCAGCCCCATTGTCGATGAGCAGACGATTTGCAATGTGTCGAACATGGTGGGGTAGAAATATTGTCCCGCCGCATTCTTGATAGATGCAAAATCCGGTCGGCTGGCATCCGCGGCCGTTCGTAGAAAGCCGGTGGCGGTGATCCCCTCCACGACATCTTCTGGCAGGGTGTCCATTGTGTCGTGCGCGGTCCAATAGTCGGTTAATTCATCGCCTGCAATCTGCTCCTGTAAAAACCGATCGTAGGGTTTGTCTTTATTAAATGCGCGAATTACGTAGTCGCGATAACGATAAGATAGCTGCAGGGGAACGTCTGCGGAGAGAATGCCTGCGGAGTCAGTATAGCCGGCGACATCCAGCCAATGTCGTCCCCATCGCTCGCCATAATGAGGGCTAGCCAGCAATCTGTTGATCATGCGCGTGTAGGCATCGGGCCGCTTATCGTCGAGAAATTGTTTCATTTCCTTGGGAGAAGGAGGCAAGCCAGTCAGATCGAATGATGCGCGACGCAACAGTGTCAGTCGATCAGCTTCGGCAGCGAGTGTGAGTTGTTTCTGTTCGAGTTTTTTGAGGATAAATGCGTCGATGGAATTGGAAACGCGCTTTTGGGCAGAAACCTGCGGTACTTTGGAACGAACTGGCGGATTGAAAGACCATAATTCGACGCCGGTGATTTCATCCGAGCGATCAATGGTCTTTGCGTGGCTGATGCCTTTGGCTCCATTATTAATCCATGTTCTCACAGTTGCCTTTTCTCTGGCGGTTAGTTTTTGACCGGCAGCGGGCATCTCATCTGAGGCAATTTTTTCATAAAGCAGACTCGACTCGGCTGCTGATATCCGAATGGCTGCTCCTGAATCGCCGCCGATTAATAATGCTGATGGCTGAGACAAATTCAGTCCGCCTTTGGGTTCGACACCCGCGTGGCAGCGAAAGCACTTCATCCGGAAGATTGGGAGAATGTCGTTTTCATACGTCAACTCGGTCTTTTGTTTTTTTGTCGATTCTTTAGCCAGAGTTTCGGAGCGAAATTCCAATACAACAGTCACACAGAGGATGATGGCGACAATATAGAAACAGGGAAATTTTGAGAGTAGCCCCAAGTGCCTCATCTATGATACTCCGAGAACGCTTTGTCTGATTGATAGACCGCGTTGGTAGGAAAGCCCCAATATGGCAAAATAATACATCAGCAATGACTAATGTATCAGAGCCTTTATGGTCCTACAACGGAAAATTAGCCATTCTTTGCTCCAGGCTACAAGTTCCGAAGTGGATTACTACTATTCGGACTCTGCTGTTTTCAGCTTGTCGGCGAATTTGCTGCGGAATTTTTCCAGTTTCGGGCGGATGACGTATTGGCAGTATTGTTGATTTGGATTGAGCTTGAAGTAATCCTGGTGGTAATCTTCTGCAGGATAAAATTTCTCGAAGGCAGTGATTTCCGTGACGATCGGGGCTTTAAACTGGCCTGATTCATCGAGCTGTTTTTTATAAGCGGTTGCCTGTTCTTTTTGTTGTTCGTTGTGATAAAAGATCGCGGAACGGTATTGCGTGCCGACATCTGCTCCCTGGCGATTCAAAGTAGTGGGGTCATGCGTTTCCCAGAACGCTTTGAGGATATCAGTAAAGGAAATCTGTTGAGGGTCGAACGTGACCTGTATGACTTCAGCATGTCCGGTTGTGCCACTACAGACTGCTTTATAAGTGGGATTCAAAACCTCTCCACCTGAATATCCGGAGATAGCCGACTTGACGCCTTTCAATTCTCGAAAAAACGCTTCAGTACACCAGAAGCAGCCTGAGCCCAAGGTGATGACTTCCAGTTGATCATTCTCCTGAGCCGCTGGTTTATTTTGTGATAGTGGCTGTTCATCTGCGATGACAACCGGACGGTCTTCCTGTGTCAGAGATTTCTCACAGCCACTCATTAGAGTGAGTATTGCGGTGAGTGAGAAACCAACTAAAACCAACATTGGTAATTGTGAGAACGTCATGACGTATTCTTCCCTGTAGTACATGTCAGAAATAAAAAAGGTATTGAAGGATACAGCTGTTTTATTATTTTAGACAATCTCGGTGACGAGGAACAGGGGGAATCTGTACCGGCAGGTTGTTAACTCCATTTACCGTTAAACATGAAGCGTAAAGTCCTGGATTTCAGGATCAAGTAATGATGGATGGCCAGTGTGACTGAGAGTGTGGCGATTTCGACAGTCAAAAATTTATAGTCAATGGGGATTTCAGAATTTTGTAATAGATATCCAAAGACAATCACGCATCGACTGTTGCTGATTGAGAGGATCAGTTGAACATTCTGATAGTTTTCCTGAGTATGAAATGCTTTCAGAAGCAGTTTTGACAATAATTTAAGGATTTGAGTAGCAATTTCCGGGAAGCTGACTACAAATGAATGATCAAGTCACTCATTGCGAGTTTCTGGATGTTTGAATTCCGTCTTTAAGCCCAAGTCAGAATTGAGAGAAACAAAAAGAGGAAAGAAAATCTTTGATGAACGATTCCTATGATGCCATTTTAGTCGTTTCCTTCGGTGGTCCTGAAGGTCCCGATGATGTGCTCCCCTTTCTTGAGAATGTACTGCTCGGAAAAAACGTACCTCGGGAGCGTATGCTGGAAGTCGCCGAACATTATCAGCAGTTTGGAGGCGTCAGTCCCATCAATGATCAGAATCGTGCATTGATTAACGCATTAGAACAGGAACTGGTTGAACACGGTCCTGGCTTGCCGATCTTCTGGGGAAACCGAAACTGGGATCCCTTACTTCCTGATACGCTTTTGCAGATGAAAGAGGCGGGTATTAAGCGCGCACTGGCGTTTTTTACTTCCACATTCAGTTCCTACTCGGGGTGTCGACAATATCGGGAAGATATCCAGCGCGCTCAGGAACAAGTGGGAGCCGGGGCTCCTGAAGTAGAGAAATTGAGAGTGTTTTTCAATCACCCCGGTTTCATCGAAGCGACGGTTTTGCGTACGCAAGATGCATTAGATCAGATTCCCGAAGAGAGACGCGACAAAGCCGTGGTCTTGTATTCCGCACATAGCATACCAATTACGATGGCGTCTGGCTGTCGATATGAGGCACAGTTGCAAGAGTCTGCCCGGCTTGTCAGCGACCAACTAGCGGGGCACCCCTGGAACTTGGTCTATCAAAGTCGTAGCGGGCCTCCACATCAACCCTGGTTAGAACCTGATATCTGCGATTATATTAAAGAATTGGGGTCACAGGGTAACATTCAGGATGTTGTGATTGTTCCCATCGGTTTTGTTTCCGACCATATGGAAGTTCTGTTCGATTTGGATACAGAAGCAAAAGACGTTGGGAATGAATTGGGAATTAATGTGGTTCGCGCGAAAACGGTGGGCGTGCATCCTCGCTTTATCCGCATGATACGTGAATTGATCGAAGAGCGTATCAGTGGCGACAAGGAGAGACCTGCATTGGGCGACATGGGCGCCAGTCATGATGTTTGCCCCGTTGATTGCTGTCTGCGGACAACAGAAGCAAGTCGTTGAATTCAAAAAACGAAATGGTTTTTCGTGATTTTGATTGAAAGATGTAAGGTTTAAGAATGACACGGCGCAAGAAAAACACCGAGAGCTGAATTGGCTCTTGGTGTTTTAAATTAGAAACTGCTTTGCTGCAGCGGTGCGGTTTATGAGGAGCGAGAAGAGATCATTCAGTCGGGGGATCAAATGTCCGTGGATCCATGCTATCTAAATCAAGTGGGTTGTTTTCGTCGCCCTCTTCCTTCTGTTGTTTACGCCGATTGAGCTTGGCTTGTGCTTTTGCTTTTTTCTCCGCTTCGCGTTGACGTTTGGCAAAAGTGTTCTGATTTCTTGCGATAGCGACTCTCCTTAAATATAAAAGGCTTCGATAACTACATTGGTTTGGTTAACTGGTGTTCTGCTTCTCAGCTGGTTTGTTTTGCGGGTTTCTTGAGACGCCGCCATTTTGTGTTTTTTTGTCCCTGCTGCTTTGGTTTGTCTTCCCCAGCTACAGTTCTCTTTGATCGGCGTGTGGTGCGTTGAGTGAAGACTTTTGAACCAGATCGCCGTCCTGTCTTCTCTTTTTCTTTACGAGTGCGTGACTCAGGGGCAGGTCTGCGATCTTTCGGTTCCAACTTTGGCTGATCTTTGGAACGGGGAACCTTCTGGCCGATTTGTTTTTCAATCGCCCTTAATTCGCCCCGTTCGCTGTCGCTGCAAAACGAAATCGCAATTCCTTCTGCTCCAGCCCGACCGGTTCTGCCGATGCGATGCACATAGGCTTCTGGTTCTAATGGAAGATCAAAATTAATAACGTGTGTGATACCATCAATGTCAATTCCGCGTGCGGCGACATCTGTTGCTACCAGGACCTGTACCTGCTTGCTTCGAAACGCTTCCAAAGCGCGTTGTCGGGCACCCTGCGATTTATTACCGTGGATTGCTGTCGCTTTGATCCCGAATCGCACGAGTTGTTGTGAAAGCATGTTTGCCGTTCGTTTGGTTCTCATGAAAACCAGGGCGCGGTCCACATCGGGAGTGGAGAGGATTTTTTTCAGTAGCGGCAATTTTCCATTACGTTCAACGTACATCAATTCCTGTTTGATTTTTTTGACGCTTTTTGATTCTGGTGTTACATTGACGCTGACCGGATTTTTCAGCAGAGTTTGTGCGAGTTCCGAGATCTTTGGGGCCATGGTCGCTGAAAAGAACAGGGACTGCCGCTCGTCTGGGAGCTTGCTGATAATTCGTTTGAGATCCGGCATGAAGCCCATGTCAAGCATGCGGTCGGCTTCGTCTAGAACAAACACTTCAAGTTGTTCCAGTTTGATGTGCCCCTGATTCATCAGGTCGAGTAAGCGGCCTGGGGTGGCTACAATAATGTGTGCTCCTCGATTGAGGGCCCGTACCTGATTTCCCTGGCTCACTCCGCCATAGACGAGGACATGACGCAGTCGTAAGTGACGGCTATATGCCGCGAAGCTATCACCAATTTGAATGGCCAGTTCCCGAGTCGGCGCCAGCACGAGTGCGAAAGGGCGGCCTGGAGCTGACTTGCGGTTGTGTTGTCCCAGCTGATTCAGAATTGGTAAAGCAAAGGCAGCGGTTTTTCCCGTTCCGGTCTGAGCACAGCCCAGGATATCATGTCCTGAGAGTGCCGCTGGAATGGTCTGCGCCTGAATGGGGGTCGGGGTTTCGTAGTTTTCTTCAACCAGTGCACGCTGCACGGGAGCAATTAAGTCAAGTTCTTTAAAAGTTTTCAATGGTTTTCCTTATTGGGATTCGTGTGTTTCCAATGTCTGGATTCCCAGAGGTCGGCTTTCATCAAAGCAGACATTCTCTCTGAATCAAATCAGAGAGTTGGGATTTCCAAAACTGGAAACAGATTTTCTTAAGTCATTCATTCGGGTTGCGGGTGGTGAACCACGAGGTCGTATCCAGTTCCGCTTTGTAGCAACAGCACACTTGGTAAAGGTCATGTGCGGGAACGGGCAAAATCCTTCGCCAGATCCTCAAGATTTACTCAGGTGCAGCAGGTCAAACCGGCTTTACCACAAGCAAATGTTGCTGCTGTGGGAACTCTGGATAAACAAGAAAATCACAGAATTCGATGCGTCCATCATGACGCTGGCCGCTTTCAACAACGGTTAACACAACCGAAGGGTGGGCAGCAAAGTGTACGGCGAAAAGCCAGCACAGGTATCAGGGCTGCAGGAGGACCTAGCTCCGCAAAAACACCCTGTCAGGTCGGAAAACGCACTTCACTTCCATGAAAAACGCTACTCGCTTATTCCGACTGGATGAATCTGGTCTCTCTAGGAAGAGCCAAACTCTGCCTGAAGTATACTCATGCAGACCACCTTTGCCAAGTCCTGTTTATGAAAAGGGCTCTGCGCCTGTCATTTTTGATCTATTGGGTAGTAATTCTTGCCCCGTCTGCTGATTCCGGAGAAAACTTCCAACCGGTGACAGTAGACTACATTGCGATGGGTGCGTCAGGCCGGTCGGACTTCAATGGGTGTCTGATCTGGGGATTCGTTTTTTCTCACGGTATTGATTAAAGGGCTGCTGAAGCCTGGGGCTTCGATTTTGATTTCGTCACCCGTTTGATACTTCCAGTTGCGTGTGCCATGGCTCAGTTTGCTGGTTCCTAAGAAATGCAGATGCACGTCTCCTGTCTGTCTGTGTTGCGGATATTTAAAATGATGGTCTTCACAATTGCCCAATGAATGGCACATGAACTGTTCCCCTGTTTTCAGGTCTCCACTTTCGTAGATCGTTTGCCCCTCGCGTTGGACAGAACAACGGATGGTCAAATCGGAAAAATCAAAATCTGTATTTAATTCCGGTCCAATGGAACAAGTCCGTAATTTGGAGGGAGCCAGATAGAGATAGTTGATGTTTTCTGTTTCATGATCTGACCATTCATTGCCCAAAACGAACCCGAGACGCCTGGGAATTCCGTTGTCATCAATGATATAACAACCGGCGAGTTCGGGTTCTTCTCCACCATCCAACGCAAAGTCGGGAATTTCCAAAGAGTCTCGATGCCCGCAGAGCGTTGTGCCGTTCCCTTTATAAAACCATTCCGGAGAGACACCTCGTTCTCCAAGACTCGGCTTGCCGCCCGCGACACCCATGGCAAACATTTTAGCGGAATCGGTCTGATGTGTTTCTGCTTGTTCCGTTTCCTGAGCATGCATCTGATCGCGCGACTGCATACTGCCTGTATGGGTCAAGCCGGTGCCTGTTACAAAGAGGCAATGCGGGTCCGGATGATCAATGGGAGGCAGAAGCCAGGGATGAGATCCGCCGGGGATTGCCTGCAGCAGATCTTCATAGGATCTCTCAATTGCATTTGACGCAGCACTCAGTTCCGTGAGGAGCTGATTCAAAGAAGTCTGTTTTTTCTGTGCTGCCTGAAAGATATCGTAAATCCGCGTCAATTCCGAATTTCCTGAAGTCAGGTCAATGACCATCTGATCCTGAACGATGCCCACTCGGCGGCCTTGATCTGGTATTAAAAATTGAACGACACGCATCTGTTTCCTCACTGTTTCTGAGTTGAGTCACGTTTGATTACAGTATTCACATTTGAAGAGGGACCACTCCAAACCCGTCTCCCTGAGGAGTTACCAGTCGCCCATTTTTGAGTTCGATTGGAGGTGTGGTTGAAGAGGCTGTATAAATCATACTCGTCATTAAGTCTGAGGCATATTGTTCGACGGGAAATGCCGTCAAGCTCGCTGCAAGGCAGACCATGGCTGCCTGACCGAGGTCGGTTTCCATGTTTGAGCCAATTACACAATGCTTTCCAGCTTGTTGTGCCATTTTTGCCATCTTCAGAGAATTGGTAAAGCCACCATTTTTTCCCGGATAGAGAGAAAGTAAATCGAGGGCATCACAATCAAGTGCTTCCTCCAGATGTCCTGGCGTGAAGATACTTTCATCAGCCAGAATCGGAACATCGACTCGTTGTTTTACGCGTGCCATCATGCCAATTCGATCACGGGGTGTGGGCTGTTCTACGAGCGTTAAATTAAAAGGAAGTAACGCCTCAATGGCGGCAACCGCTTGATCTTCTGTGTGGTAGGCACCGTTGGCATCAATTGTCAGTACGGGTTCGTCTCCTAAACGTTCTCGAACTGCTTTTAAGCGGGCAACATCATCCAATCCGGGGACACCGGTTTTGATCTTCAGTGTTCGAATGCCCGCTTCCCAGGATTCAACGGCTAGACGCAAGGTGTCTTCAACGGAATAAGCGCCAATGCTGAACCTTGTGGGAACAGATTCAACGGGTTCACGATCACCGATTAACGTTCCAACCGACTTTCCCTGTCGTTTGGCCCATAAATCCCAGGCGGCCATATCGATACTGGCTTTTAAAAACGGATTTCCTTGAAAGGCTTTTTCCAGGAGCGGCAGGATATCGCTGGGATGATCGAAGTGACTTCCCTTTAATAGAGGTGCGACAATGTTTTCGACGATCCATAATCCGGTTTCGGCAGCTTCGCCACTCCAGATAATTACAGTGGCTGCTTCACCATAACCTTGTGTACCCTGTTCGTCAGTTAGAGTGACATTTAAATAACGCGATGCATCATGCTTGCCGATACTGGTGATGATAATGCGGTTTTGGTGCAGAGTATAATTTGCGATCCGTGCCTTGACACGCGTGATTTGAAATGACATCAATGTACTTTCAGTCAGAATGTGAGCTAGTTATCAATATTTAATCTTCCAAACCCAGTAAAGGGAGTGCATTTCGAAAAATTAATGATTCAATCTGTTCGGTATCGAGGCGGGGTAATGCCGTGCCTTCCAACATCGAATTGAGATTTCTCAAGCCATCAATGGAGGCATTGACTGTGGTAAAGGGATAGTCCGATCCAAAGAGGAGTTTGTCCCAGACGCCATATTCCTGAACCAGCATCAAACTATGATACAGCTGAAAGGGGCGGTAGTGCAGGGCACTGATGTCGGCATAGACGTGGGGATGTTTTCGAATGACAACGACCGATTCTCCCTCGTAGGGGTGGGAGAGATGTGCCATTACAATTCGGACCTCGGGAAATCGAATGGCGACGCGGTCAATATGTATTGGCAAGGTGCAATCGAGTGGCGCCTGCGCCACAAATGTGGTTCCTGTATGCAACAGCACGGGTAATTTGTGCTCAGTGGCAAATTCCCAGAGTGGGTCCAGACTTTTGTCATCGGGGCGAAAGCCGGCATACATGGAGAGTAGCTTGATGCCGCGCAGGCCGAGTACTTCGTATCCTTCGCGCATCTCATCCTGCCAACCTGGCTGTGTCGGATCCAGTGACATATAACCGATGAGTGTGTCAGGGTGCTGCGCGACATAGTCGGCGACGTAGTGATCGTCGACCCAGAGTCCGCTTAATCGCGCTTTGCCGCCAAACACAATTGTGCGTGTTGCTTCGGGGGCTGTTGCCCGATAGCTTTCGTATTCGACGGTCAGATCGAGTTCGACTCCTGCTTTGGCGCGTCGTGCGGCTTGTTGACGAAAATCGTCATTAAAGTGTTCGGGAAATTTCCAGGTATGACTGTGGACGTCGATGATCATGGGACGGACTTTCTTATCTAAATCGTGCAAGTAAATACTTTAACGATATTGTGTGTTTAGGAAGTATGCTAACACGTGCAATCGTGGATGCAAAAGGACAAGTTGCCTTTCCTGGAAATAGATCAGAATCATAGTCCTCATGGTGTGTCGTCGTAGTGTGAATATGACTTTCTGCTCGATATGGTTTTCATTCTGGTTTGACTCGGATAAGATTGTTTAAATCACAAAACTCTTTTAGAAAACAATAGGAACCTGGGAAAACATCATGCATCAGCTGCGAAAAATATTACTCTCGGTAGTTTTACTCACAATTCTACTTTCGATTTCTGGTCAATTGATTGCCGCTGACCAGTATCAACTGAAAGTGGTCACAGACCGTCCTGATGCCATTTATAAAACCGGTGAGGAAGCGCAATTTCTGATTTCCATGACTCTGGATGGCAAACCGGTCTCAGGTCAGGAAGTCTCCTTTTGGGTAGATGATTTCGTTCCTGGAACGGCCGGATTTCCAATCGGGACACTGACCTTGGGCGACAAGCCTGCCGTAGTAAAGGTTACGACACAGAAACCGGGTTTTTTACGTTGTACTGTGACAACGGGAACAAAGAAAAAATTGACGAAAGTAGCAGGAGCCGCTTTCTCTCCTTTGGAGATTGGTCTTAGTTTGCCGGTTCCAGATGATTTCGATCATTTCTGGACAGATCAAAAAAAACAGTTGGCGGCGGTTCCAGCCAAAGCCAAACTGGAACCAGTGGAACAAGCCAACAAGCACATCGACTGTTTTGATGTGCAAGTTGATTGCTTAGGGGGTGCACCTGTCTCCGGGTATTTAGGAAAACCCAAAAACGCCAAACCGAAAAGCCTACCGATTGTGTTGTGGGTACATGGTGCCGGCGTTCGAAGTTCATCATTGGCAAATGCGGCCAAAGGAGCAGAAAACGGGATGCTGTCGATGGACATTAACGCGCATGGCATCCCGAATGGAAAAGCAGCTCAGTTTTATAAAGATCTGTCACAGGGACGATTAAAAAGTTACCCACATTCAGGTCGTGAGAGCCGCGAGACGACTTACTTTCGCGGGATGTTTCTGCGTCTGGTACGTGCGATTGATTTTCTGACTGCACAACCGGAGTGGGACGGCAAAACGATCGCCGTGATTGGTCACAGTCAAGGAGGCGGACAGGCGTTGGTCGCGGGTGGAATTGATGACCGCGTCACATTCATTGCGACGGGAGTTCCTGCGATCTGTGATCATTCTGGCCGCGCCGCCGGTCGCATCAATGGCTGGCCTAAGCTGGTCGCGACGCTTCCCGATGGAAAGCCAGAACCCAAAGCACTAAAAGCAGGGCAGTATGTCGATGCCGTCAATTTCGCCACTCGCTGTAAGGCCGATGCGATTATGAGCGTAGGATTTATTGATAGAACCTGTCCTCCTTCCAGTTGTTATGCGGCGTATAATGTGTTGCAGGGAAAGAAGCATGTGATTAATAAACCATTGATGGGCCATGCAGCACCCGGGGATATTCAGAAGGCATTTTTTGACGCGATTCTAAAACACGGCAAGCAGCAATCGGCGGCGAAGTAACTCTTTTTTCCCATTGTTGATCCATTATGAATGTGGAAAAACCGGGCTCTGAACCAATAAACCTTGAAATGGATTCAATATATCAGTAGACTTTGATTTATGTTGACAATCAATGGATATCCAAAACAAGTTTGCTCTGGCCTGACGCGACGCGAAGCGTTGCAGATCGGAGGCGCGGGGTTGTTTGGGCTGAGCCTGCCGGGTGTGCTTGCTGCTGAAGAAGTGGCAGGTGCCTTTCAAAACGGTCGGGCGAAGTCGGTAATTTTTTTGTATCTGTTTGGTGGTCCCAGCCAGCTGGAATCATTCGACATGAAGCCGGAAGCTTCGAGTTCGATTCGGGGTCCTTTTTCACCCATTCACTCACGGACACCGGGTCTGCAGATCAGCGAGCATCTCAGTCGGACTGCAAATATTTCGGACAAGATTTGCGTAATCCGCACGATGACGCATCCGCATAACGATCATAATGCGTGCCATTATATGCAAACGGGCCATAAATGGACGCGGTCAGCAGCCGACGGGGGAGATGTCAACGCCCGCTCGACCGACTGGCCTGCAATGGGCAGCGTGGTTGAATATCTTTCACGCAGCGCGCCCGATGCACACAAGCGCGAACTTCCCGATTATATTTACTTGCCGAACAAGCTGGGTGCATTGCAGGGTTATGAACGCACCGGGCAACACGCAGGTTGGTTGGGCTCGGCATACAATGCCTTTGCCACTAACATCCGCAAACGCAATTCGGCTGACAATCCATATTTTCGTAGCTGTAACGATGAGGAACTGGATTTTCGTATTCATGGAATGGCGACGACGAAAGCCATCACTCTGGATCGACTGAATCGACGGAGCAGTTTGCTGAAGCAGTTTGATCAAGCAAACAAGTCATTCCATAAAGATCACATCTATGAAAATTATGATCGGATTCAACAGCGTGCGCTTTCGCTGGTGACTTCTACAAAAATGCGATCAGCTTTTGATATTACTAAAGAGTCAGCGGCCCTGCGCGATCGGTATGGACGGCATCTGTTTGGTCAATCGGCGTTGATGGGCCGACGGATGGTGGAAGCAGGGGCGCGGTTTGTCACGGTTTGCTGGGATGCCCCTGATGGCTACAGTTGGGATTCGCATATTCATTCGAATCATCTTGAAAAGCATTTGCTTCCAGGTTTTGATCAAACCTATACGGCGTTAATTACCGATCTGGAAGAACGCGGCTTGCTTGATGAAACACTGGTGGTGGCTGTTGGAGAAATGGGTCGTACACCCAAGGGAACTGCCAGTTGGGGACGTGGTCACTGGTCACATTGTTTTCCGTGTCTGCTGGCTGGTGCCGGGATTCGGGGTGGCATTCTGCATGGAACCTCTGATGCCGAGGCAGCGTATCCGGCAGAAAACCCTGTGAGCCCGGAAGATCTTGCAAAAACGATCTACTGGTCATTGGGCATTGATCCTGATCTGTTTTTGATGGATCGGGAAGACCGTCCGATTCCGATTATTGAAAGTGGCCAGCCGCTCAAACAGTTGTTTGGTTAAGTTCCCATCGAGTCGGTTTGCCTCTGCAATCGTGATCACGGAATTGATCTAAAGCGTTTTGGCTTACTGCATGCTGGGAAAGTTAGTACCGGAAACAAAGAGACTCCATGCGGGTCTACTTTGATTCATCCACGCCGTAAACTTCTTTGATGACGTCTGACTTCAGGATGTCTGGTCCGGCTACCATGTTTGTCCAGTAAGTTCTGATCGACCTGGCTGCCCACAAAATTCCTTCCGGGGCAACAATACTATATTCCGTTGCTGGTTTGAGCGTTCCTTTTGGGATCGGTGGAAATGTTTTGAGATACTTATTGGCAGGATCCGCTAATATTTTTTCCAGATGTTTACCTTTGATACTGGCTTTGAACGTCGTCATTCTATAATTGCGATATCGGAATTGATCTAAGGTAGGAGGTTCGGTGGAGCCGTTGGTCCAGGATCCATAACCCATGTTGATGGCAAAATCCACGTTTGCTTTGGTTTGCAAGAGACGCATCTTGGTCATGTCGACCCCTTCTTTGATCACGCGTGGTGACTGTTTTTTATTGGTGCCCTGTCGTGCTTTTAATTTCCAGTCGTGTGTAAATTGGCGCCGGATTGATGTGGAACGTTGCGGGGAATTGATTTGCAAATCGGGAATATTATGGGGATGGCGTCCGCTGGCACCTGGTAGTTTATTACGTGCAAAGCGAGCGTATCGCTCTCGACGTTCGGGCGGGATTTCATCCTGCCAGATCAAGTGGATCAGTTGCTGCGTCGCTAACGGGTTATAGTAAGTCAACAGCAGGGCACTTTGATCGACGTCCATTGGTGCATGTCCCGCAACGACGAACTGGTTTTGTTGGTTTACTTTTACGGGCAGCATGTCTGCCAGTTGGCTCGTGATGGTGTTATATTCTGGTCCGCCGAACAGGATCAGATTTTTGTGTTGTATGTCGGCTGCTGTGACATCTTTATCCGCTTTGATGGGGACGCTGCCTGTGATCATGTCTCGTCCGAAACCGCCATACAGCACGATATTTCTGGCAGACTCTTCTAATTGCTTACGCGTTTCCTCTTTTCCAGTGGTCGGGTAAACAATCAGCAAGGGTTCGCCTGAATAAAGGTTGGCTGCTCCGCCGGGCTGGTAGGGTCTGATTTTACTGGCAGGAGGGTTCCAGGAATCGATGAGTTGCCATTCACGGTTCTTAAAAATAAGAGTGGCTTGTGGGGATCGGGGAGCGGCGATTTTAAGTTTTTGTTTGCCCAGTTTCAGAATCAGCGGTTTGGAGGGAGCTGAGGGCAGGTCATTCAGGTTGAGTTCAATGACTTCAATATTTTTGAGTTTCAAATCGACTTGAGTCACCTGATTCTGGTCAGTGACTCGGGCATCAATGGTTGCCGCTTTGTGCGGATCCAGAAAACGGCGAATTCGGGTCCAGTAAATTTCGCCATTCGCGGTTGTGTCACAGGTATAGGTGATGATGTGCGGACTACGCGGGCGGCGTTGTTGGACAAACCATTCTTCAACAGGGTAAGGGTTGCGAATGCCATGTCCGTCTTCAGGAAACTCCTTATAGATCACCGGGAAACCAAGTTGCTCCAGGCGACTGACTGTATAGCGACCAAAATCGACGGGCTGTGCACCGTCTTTCGCACCATGTTGGATCAAGGCGGGAAGATGGCGGAAGTTTTCGTAATAGTCATCACCGGATCGCCCGGCTTTAGGAACCAGACACGCGAATAAGTTGGTGTATTTTGATCCCAGATCCCAGGTTGCGTTGCCTCCCATCGAATGTCCTCCGAGGCAGATCCGGTCCGCGTCAATCGGATACCATTTCAGAACATGTTTCATGGATTCGAGAACATCAACTTCACCTAATCCAAAGTAGGAAATATCGCCCCGGCCCCAGGGTCTGATTTGAAAATAATCGGACTGGCGGGCTACACTTTTTGTCGGCAGAGGGCGGCCCCCATTGCCATGTAGATTTACATACAGAGGATAGGTTTTCTGCGGGTTGAAGTCTTTTGGAATCGTCATGGAAAAACGTTGCCCGGTTCCGTCTGCTTTGCAGTAATAATAACCCCACAGGCCATTGCGCTGTTTGCCGAAATAGTCTTCCCCTTTTTCTAAATCAGTCAGCATCTCAATTGTTTTTGACAGGATTTCCATTTCGCTTTCGGAATTCGGCAGTGGCTGTTGCTCCAGCAAGTTAAGCCCTGCTGCTGCGAGACCACGGTGTCGTTCCAGAAGAGGCTCGCTCACAAAGTCTGCCCAAGGTTCATCGAGTTTGAACAGTTTGCGATAATTTGCTCTTTGTTTAAATATGGTTTTCAAGCTGCCGACGATGTCAGAGTACGGTAGGGAGAGGGAATTGACTTTCTGGTTTTCTAAGTAGACACCCAGCTTCTGATACGGCTTGCCTGCGGGAGCGGGGGGAAGCAGGATCTTGGCCGTTGATCGTCCCGGGGACTGTTTGTCGTTTAGAACTGCCGTGCCTAGTATTGTGTTCCCTTGTTTTACGGTGACTTTTTTTCCAGCATGTTCTGCTGTTGCCCAGAGGCGTACGAAAGGCTGAAATCGCTGCATATCGTATTCGCCCAGTGATGAGATGCGTTGTGAGGCTGTGTTGTTATCAACCAGACGAATATTGTGCATTGATCCGGACGCATAGCTGGCGCCTTTGGCGGGATAAAAGATCGACATATATCGTTTGCGAGACGAGCCTTGATCTTTGTCGTTCACCCAGATTTGAAAAGCTGAGATGTTTCCGGTGGCTCCCTCTTTACCGATGCTGGACCAGGGAGCTAAGATTTCCATGCGGTACTTGTGATCGCTAAGTTTCTCACGAAACACTTTGAGGTCGGACGGCATGCCTTTGGTGGGGCCACGACGTAACTCACGAAAGCGGACGCCCGCCTGTTTGACCTTGGGTGTCATGCCGGGTGTGATGTACCACTGGCAGACATCTTCATCCCCCCGCTTATTCGCCAGAAAGACTTCCACCACGTCGGCACTGTAGTACTTTCCTTTCTCGGGATATTCGACCCAATTATTATCCTGCACGACGAGGTAGATTAATAATCCCTCTTGATTCCAGCCGAGACGAAAATGCACGTTATGATCGGTGGCGTTTTTAAATGTCCCTGCTTCCTGCAGCAAGACTTCAACACCGAAACCCGGCTTTTCTTTCCAATCGCTGAAGTCGCCATCGATTTTGATCTGATCGAGTTTGGGAATATCAAAGGTTTCTACCTGAGCCCAAAGGGGGGACATATTCAGTAAGACCAGTGTCATCGCAATGCAAGTAGCCGCTCGTCTCATATTTCTCTCTCGAAGTTATGGAGTTACTTGATTTCCGTTTGATTAATCGAGAAGGAATCCCATCTCGATATTTCAGATATGATATTATGTATTGGGTAATCAAATTAATGATACAAATAATTGTATTATGTATATATCACAGTGAATACGATGCAAATCAACAGATTTTTTCCGTTCTGGACATGTGGTAATAGACGCTGTAAGATATTGATCTGGCTGATTGTAGAGTAATTCCATTGCGGTTTGTATTTGAAAGTACTGTAATCAGTCCACCTGCGATCCCCTAAGAATATTCCTGCGAGAAGGAAAACAACTGTGACTCCCTCAACAACAGGTTGCTCATCCTATCAGCGGCTTTCGAGTGAACAGCGCCGTGACTTTCTGAAGGTAGGATTCCTGAGCACGCTCGGTCTTTCATTGCCGTCTATGCTGCGTCACGAAGCGGCAGCGAGTCAGCCTCGTCAAGTTAAAGCAAAGTCGGTCATTCTTTTCTGGTTACAGGGGGGGATCTCGCATCATGACACTCTGGATCCCAAGCCGGATGCTCCCGCGGAAATACGAGGCGAGTTTTCCTCAATTGCGACAAAGATACCTGGAGTTCAATTTTCTGAATATATGCCGCGACTTGCAGAGATTTCAGAAAAACTTACTGTGATTCGCTCTGTGACACATGGCGAAGCAGCACATCAGCGCGGTTCGATTTACATGGTCGAAGGCCGCCGACCGCCTCGAGAAACAGGCGTTGGGTATTCCGGAAATCCTGAATTAGGTTCAATCGTCGCACAGCAACATGGCATCCGAAATGGAATGCCACCGTATTGCAGCATTCCCGGTAACGATTTTACATCTAAATTCACAGGGCATGGATGGCTGCCTGCGACTTCTGCCGCCTTTCGCGGTTTTCAGAAAAACTCTCTTGCGCTGAGTGGCCAGTCGATCGACCGGTTTTCAGAACGGATAGCACTCCGCAATCAACTTGCCGCCACAACGAACAGCGGTGCAGCACCGACTGCGTGGGATGAATTTGACGAGCGCGCACTCGACATTGTGATATCCGGTCGCGGAGCGAATGCCTTCGATATTTCTTCCGAGTCCGACGCAACAAAGGCATTGTATGGCATAAAAAGTAAAGCTGATGCCAAAAATATCTATGCATTAACAGCACGGCGGTTAATTGAGTCTGGTGTTCGATTCGTAACAATTGGCCGGAATAGTTGGGACCATCACAGCAATATTTTTCCCTCGCTGCGCAGCCGCCTTCCAAATATGGATAATGCCATAGCCGGCCTGACACTCGATTTGGAGCAGCGCGGCATGCTGGATGAAACGTTGGTGATTTATATGACCGAATATGGTCGCACTCCCCGTGTTAATAAGGGGGCCGGTCGCGACCATTGGCCACAGGCTTTCAGTGTGGCATTTGCGGGGGCGGGAATTAAAGGGGGACAAGTGATTGGTGCCAGCGATAAAGATGGCGCTGCGGTTATCGACCGCCCGGTCAGCCCGGAAGAAATCGCGGCAACCATTCTACATCTGACGGGTATTGATCCGCAGACCGAAGTATTCAAGCCCGATGGTCGCCCCATTCAATTTGTCGACTATGCGAAACCCATTCAGGAACTGCTTGCTTGAGTGCTGCCAATCCGTTACTTGTCGCTCATGCAATGAACCATCTGGTGCTTTCTTAAGAGTTACCCGAATAGACTAAGAGCGAACTTCCTCCCTTTTGCAAGTCAGGAATTATATGAGACCGTTGAGACTGTTTCTCTTTCTCTTTGTGTGGTGTTGTTCTTCACACACGATCTTTGCAGAAATGGTTTCTGCAGACATTGTGATCGTGGGAGGAACTCCTGCGGGCATATCTGCGGCGATTTCTGCGCGACGGGTGGGGACCGAACGGGTTGTGATTGTGGAGCCGTTCAATCATGTGGGCGGGCGCATGTCCGAAACGCTTGGGTTCGGTGAAGAGAATCGGATGGTTCGCAGCTCACTTGGCGGACACTGGAACGAGTTAAAAGAGCGGGTTAACAAAAAATATGGACGTGAAACTCCCAGTCCCGAACCACATATGATGGAAGAGGTATTTGACCAGTGGCTGGAGGAAGAGGGTGTTCTGGTTTTGAAATCGTTCCAGACCGTGCGTGTCATCAAAAATAAGTTTCACATTCAAAAGCTGATTGCCAGGGATGCTCGTGAAGTGAAAGCAAGCATTTTTATTGATGCCTCTTATGCAGGCGATCTGTTACCACTTGCGGGAGTCTCGTGGGTAATCGGTCGCGAAAGTCGATCTCAGTACAACGAATCGCTGGCGGGTGTTGTATTGAAGCTGAAAGACCCGCCCGGAAAAATCGTCGAACCCATTTACAGGCTTCCCATCAGCGGTTTTGAAGAGGATGGGAAAACATTGTTGCCGCACGTGCATGGTTTAACCACCGATGTGGTTGAAGGGGCCGGGGATCAGCATCTGCAATGTTTCAACATGTATGCCTGTTTTACGAGTGATTTGAACCGTCGCATTGATCTTCAAAAACCGGTGGATTACGATCCGCATGAATTTGAAATTCTACGCCGCGAAGTGCTGCGTAACCGTGGAAAAGCCACATTAGGGTTTGGTCGTGGTATTCCCAATTCTAAGGCTATGATCAATGACGGTGTTCCTCGCTTATTGCATTGGGGATTGGCAGGTGGTGGCGATGGCTATCCCACAGCGAACGTTGAAAAACGCAAAGTGATTTGGCAGGAACACGTCAATTACACACGTCGTTTGATCTGGTTTATTCAAAATGACCCTTGCATCATCGAATCGCAACGTAAGTACTTTCAGACCTGGGGACTTTGTAAAGACGAATTTGTCGACAATGGTCACTGGCCCAGAGACGTCTATATCCGCGAGGGAAGACGGATGGTTGGCGATACTGTCATGACACAAGCCGACCTGTTCGAGAAGACGTCGAAACAGGATTCTGTGGGGTTGGGATCATTCCCCGTCGATTCGCACGTTGTGCAACGATTGGCCAGCCCAGACGGGAAAGAGGTCGTCAACGAAGGTGGGTTTCTCGTCGAGACACCCGTTTATCAGATTCCGTATCGTGCGTTTTTGCCGCAATCGAAAGAGTGCAAAAACCTGCTCGTACCCATTGCGATGAGTTGTTCGCGTGTTGCCTTTAATTCCTTGCGCGTTGAGCCAACCTGGATGGCCACCGGTCAGGCAAGTGGTGTTGC